>Ga0208763_1000346_pt1 | contig 9761 bp, 8 predicted proteins | sample ETNtaG_20_FD_185756 | JGI IMG/M metagenome (GOLD analysis project Ga0208763, IMG submission 185756) | Marine microbial and viral communities from oxygen minimum zone, Eastern Pacific Ocean - ETNP201306PF45B (SPAdes) (version 2) | ecosystem: Environmental > Aquatic > Marine > Oceanic ... | reverse complement strand
ATCTCTACATCTTTGTGAGCCGGCAATATCAGGGGCGTCACAGGCTAAACAACAAATGGAAAATCCCATCTGTTCCATTGCTCGCCTAGGTAGAGACATATTCCAACTGAGATGGATTAAGGCAATGAATCCTGCGAATGATTGAGTGGAATGTATTGGAAACATTATTTGATAAATGAAATATTGTACTTCTAATTGATGAGAACTGTTACTACAGATCTTGGAGTTGCTGCTTGCCTAGTGGAAAATAATAAAATTTTATTGGTAAAAGAGGCCAAGGGGCCACAAAAATATCATTGGGGACTTCCAAAAGGCACGGTAGATGAAGGAGAATTGCCGCAAATTGCTGTTATTAGAGAATTGAAGGAGGAATGTGGTATAGACGGCATAGTTCAAGGATTGGTTGGTATGAGGGAATGTTTGATTAAACAAACACCAGCGATATTTTTGGCTTATTATGTCAGTACAGAAAACTCAATAGTAAACATAGATAATGATGAAATTGATGATTTTGGTTGGTTTGAAGAAAAAGATTTTGAAGACTTGGAGTGGATTAGCAGTGCAATGAAAGAAATTGCAAAAAAATCTTTGAAAGATTACAATGGGAAATTAATTGATTATTCTATTGAACGTGGTCGGAGCTATTTCTTGTACCTCTGATTAATTATTGGCTGCATCTGGATTCTGAGGAGTGATTAACACATTGCTAGAGTCGCGAACGATATGGGGTATTGAAAGTTCAGAAATTGAAGGTAGAATGTGTATAGTACAACTTGGACCGCATGCTGGAGCAAGATAGTCTTCTCCAGATTCAGTAAATACAATTGTAATACCATGGCCTGCTGGAAGTATTGCGTCAATTGCTTGAAATTCCATCATCATAGTGACCTGTTCGGAAGGCAATACAGTTTGTGGCTCATAGCCTCCTGCATGATATCGAATATCCATAGTCGCATGCCCTAATCTAATGCCTGTTTGTGAATCTCTTAATTCAGCGAATATCTGCCCTCCATCCATTGTTGCAACGGCTTCTAAGTGTAGCCTAATTAGCCCTGAAATTAGTATATCATCGGTTTCTGAAAGTGCTGAGCAAGTTGTTGTTACGGTTTGCCCCCCGCCAACAACAGGTGCCCCTCCTCCAGTGAAGGCTCCTGAGCTAGAACATTCCGATAATGGTAAGTTATACCATTCAATATCTTGTGGTGGCCATGTTTCTTCAACCCTCCATTGACCGTCATTACGCTGAATTTGGGCAGTTAGATCTGGTTTTGGTCCTATTCCTTTCAGATAATATTCATACCATTCAAACAAATCTTGAGCCCAGTCCCATCTTGTCATATTATGGATGGCTTCTCCTCCATATCCACTATCCTGTGCATTATGCTTTGTCCATTGATCGGGGTAATTATGCTCCCATTGGCCTAACATTCCTCTTATTTCAAAACCTGCATCAATGTAATCTTGATACCAATTTACTCCGATAGGGCCGCCAAATACTTGATGTGGATCAACATTCCAATCCTGCATCCCTTGGATCCAATAAACACTTCCATTCCAGTTTTCAAAGGCTTTGTCGATATGGCTTCTTTCATCATAATAATTCGACATATAAGGATCTAATTCGCCGGCTCCGTAAGTTACAGGTCCGGCAAATAATCCTTCTACAATATCTGGGCAGACATTGTCTAAATCATCTTCATTATAATCTACAGTACTTGAAAAATAATTCATATGCATTACTTGACTTCTAGCTTCTGCACTACCGTTTTTGTACAATAATGGATGCAATGCAGTGGTTCCTGAAATTGGAACTATGGTTTTCAGATATTCACTACCCAATGCTGCTGCTTCCCATTGTGTTGCGCCTTCATACGACTTCCCATAAAGACCAACATGGCCATTAGACCAATTCTGTGAGCCAAGCCACTCTACTGCATTATGTATCCCCCAACCTTCTCCAGCACCTCGATAATCAAAACACCCACTAGAAAGTTCGGTCCCGAACACAGCAACTTGTGCGAAAGCATAACCATGGGGAACAAAATTTTCGAATATAAATTCTCCTCGGCCTGCGCTTACAATATTAGTGGGAGTAGATTCATCCCCTTGTGTCCCGTAAGAGAAATAAGGGCTAATTACTGCAATTACTGGAACTTGTTCACCGTTCAAAGTATTACTTGGAAGCCAATATGAAAGATGGACTGTTGATGTATCCGGACCTGTTTCCCAAACTTCAGAAGTATCGACTTCAATAAATGCCTCTTGAACATCAAGAGCGAAATATGGTCCCTGTTCTAATGTATAAGAAAATGTATGGTTATCTTTCCACTCAAGAGTGTGTCTATCATAAATTGAGGGATAGGTAGTTTCTTCCGTTATTTTATCAACTGACGAGTCGTTAGAAAATATACAACCGGAAAGACTGACTAATATGAAAATCAACGCGATAGAGAGCGCGTGTAGACGATTAGTCATGGTCATGCGAAATGGTTTTGATATTGGAACCTATGTTTTGAAAAGGTTCTATTTCATCATATAATCGCGATTATCCTAAGCGTCTTTTTAATTCTGAAATTAGTTGGCGTGGTATTGGACTTTCTACCTTCATTTTCTTACCATTCGGGTGTTTAAATTCTAATGATGATGCATGTAGGCAGAGTCTGTTTATACTTGCTTTACCAAAACCATGTCTTGTATCTCCAATCACTGGGCAACCTAGATTGGCCATATGTAGACGGATTTGAGCGCGGCGTCCTGTATCTATTTTGATGCGGATTAAACTGTGCTCCGGACCTGTATCTTCCAACCACCAATTAGTAATTGCTGATTTTCCTGCGCGTCGGCCTTCCGGAACTAGCCGCATTCTCTTATCTTTCATCTCTTGGATACGCCCCGTTTCTATACCTGAATTCGTGGGAGGTCTACGATGCACTACTGCGTGATATATTCGTTCAATAGATCGGTCCTTGAATTGTTCTTGTAGCATATCTCGAATTTCTGTCGAACGTGCAAAAATTAAGCATCCAGATGTTTCTCTGTCTAGCCTATGTACAAGGTGAGCGCGTGTTTTACCATTTTCCCATGCCCAAGCAAATACTCGTGAAAACATTGTATCGGCCTCACCCCTATCAGTAGCTACTGAAAGTAACCCCGCGGGTTTGTTCACAACTATAACGGATTTATCTGAATACAATATTTCAGGTTCTGGAAGCGATGTTTTGTATTTACCAGACGTTTCATAACCATCTGATTTAGAGAGGACTGTGATTGTAGTGCCTGGAGATACTTTAGCATTGGCTTGTTTCACCTTTACTCCATCCGCTATTACTCGGCCATGATCGATCATTCTACGGAGAGAGTTTTTTTTTGCATTTGGATGCAATAAAGAAAGTGCCAGGATAACCGTTGTATCTTCAGTCACTGTGATATTTGGGTCTGACATGTTATTGCGAAGTTAACTAGCCCATTGAACTTTCTTGAATTGCCAACATCAGCAATAAAATAGACAATGACTATATGCCTGCCGAGACTATCACTGCTCAGAGTATTACAGAACTCACTAAGGAGAAATAAATATGGACGCAAAAGAAACACTTATCGAACCAAAAACATGGGTTACAGTAGGATCGGTTATCCTAATTCTAATCTTAGGATTAGGGCCTTTGATGACTGGACTGGAGGGAGGCACAGACCACCCTGATTCTGCACATCCGGAGTTGATGGAGAGTCTATCTGGGGAGGATAAAGAAGCAGTCGTTGATATTGTAAATCAGAACCTATTCGAATTTGGACTATGGAATGTTATAATGTGCCTAATGTTCTTGGCAATGGTCTATTTGACAGATGGGAAAACTCAAGCAAAACTAGCGATGGTTGCAGCAGCTTCGATGTTATTAATTTCTGGAATAGGCAGTTATCAAGTCAATGGTGATGCTTACTTAATGGAGTGGGTAACTCTTAGCGCTATACTTGCAGCACCTATGTTGATTACAGGATACATGAAATTAAACGCTGAATAATCTAAGCCTCACTGATTGGGACTGTTGAGTGATATGGACAAGACTGTACTGGCACTAAGGGTCTGTGGTTGGTCTAGCATCGCAATGGGTATGGTGTTCTTTCTCATACCTGAGTGGTATGCAGAATTAGAGGGGGCAAACACAGAGAATATTGCTTGGCTCAGAAACCTTGGGGCCGCCTTGGTTGCTGTTAACGGAGTTGGAGCACTGCTAGCAGCCAGAGATCCTATTGCAGAACGTAACTTGTATGATGTTGTTATGCTTGCATCTGTTTTAGAAACGGTTGCTTTAGGATGGTCAACTATTACTTGGGAGTTTTCTGCAACAAAGGAGATTTTCATCACTGGGCCGTTGGTTCTCGCCGCCTTGGTCAGCATTGCATTGATTATTTTACGTCCTAAAATAGTAGAAAATTGATTCTAATTTGATTGAGGTTTTTTACCTGAAATTGCTAGGGTGCCTGTAAATCCTGGTTTCAATCCAACTTTTTGCACTTTGACTTCAACAAAGCCCGCTTCAACCATGCCTCGTTCCCATTCACTTTCACTCAATGTTGTCATGTGAACATTGAGTGATTCTGGCCAGTCATGACTGGCTGTATTTTCTAAATAATGATCTACTCCTGCGATTAGAATACCTTCATCATTTAACCAATCGGTGAAGAAGATTTTTAACATTTCCAATGGATTTTTCAAGTAATATAAAAATTCCATTGAGTGAATTAAATCAAATCTTTGTGGGGGTTTCCAATCGGGAAGTGTGGCCAAGTGAAATTCTCCCGAGCCTTTTTGTCTGGCCTTAGCTATCATTTCTTTCGAACCGTCAATACCTACCACCTTGATACAATCATCATATGTTTCTAAATGTCGACAAACCCATCCATTCCCACAGCCTACATCTATGGCTGAAAATGGTTTTCGAAGTAACGGAATAGCAATATCTAACATTTCATTAACAGATTTTGCATGCCCACTTTCCATCCCTTCGTCTCTATTTCTGAGCGCCCAATCTGAAAAGACATCTGTCGCTTTACGTATCGTCATAATAATCACTTTAGATGCTTGTACTAATATTACTCATTTAATTATCAAAATTTTCAATTACATAATTTACTGCGTTTCTGAATATCTGCATACCTTCTCCCTCGCCATGTTCGATATTTTCTCTAGTCCATGTCGCACCTAACCAAGTAGAGTGATTGGCTTCGGGATGTGGCATTAATCCGAATACTAATCCTGAAGGATCACATACGCCAGCTATATTTCTCCAACTTTGATTTGGAGATATGGGATATGGTAACACTTCATTGTTTGATGAAGGATATTTGCTCGAGGGGTCTACGTATTTCACTACTAATTGTCCGTTTCTGCCCCAGGTGTCGAGAAGATTTTTGTCTGCCGTGACGAATTTGCCTTCGCCATGACGTACAGGTACTCTAATTCTAGTCATTCCTTTGGTCCATACACAAGGACTTTTTGGATCAAACTCTAATGTCGCCCAGCGATTCTCATAATGTCCAGAATCATTTAATGCCAAAGATGCTGTTTGAGTCAAACTGACATCTTCGTCACCAGGTAATAGACCCATTTTTACTAACACTTGAAAACCATTGCAAATACCGATTACGGGTTTACCGGACATGACAAACTCTCTCACCTGTTCACGCAAACCAAAACGCAATCGATTACCCATTAATCTACCACTACCTAAATGATCACCAAAAGAAAATCCTCCTGGGACTGCCATAATATGATAATTTTCTAAGTTTAGATCGCCATTAACCAATCTATTCACATGGACTTTTTCGGCCTCTGCACCTGCCATTTCGAATACTGCCATGGTTTCAGTTTCACAATTAATACCGAAACCCGAAAGCACTGCAACTTTAGGAATCATTGATTTCTACCTCCATTCAAGGTGCCTTTCCAGGCAGATCTCAATTCAGACATTGAAGAAGACAGGATGAGTTCTTTCCCATTCGTGAATATAATTTCATCTCCAGAGATTACTTTACCTAGGTAATTACATTCATGGCCTTTCATCGATTTTTCAAATGCCTCGGATTTTTCCGGCTTTACACTGACTAATATTCTTCCAAGACTTTCGCCAAATAGTGCTCCCCATGTATCCAAATTAACATCAGAATTGAATACCTCTGAAATATCCAGATTCACGCCTGAATCACAACCAAAACAACATTCTGCAACGGCAGCTGCTAGCCCTGCGTCACTACAATCATGAGCGCTGGAAACCAATTCTTTAGTCATCGCTTGAGTTAAACTTCGATATAATGATAAGTTTCTACTAGTGTCTATCTGAGGTACTTTTCCTCCTATTCCGCTTTCTCCATTTGATTCGTCACGAAGCATGAATGCTAGTTCACTGGCCCCTAACTCTTGATGAGTTTCTCCAACAAGATAAACCATATCTCCGATCTCTTTGAAGTCGCTAGATACGGCTTTCCTTACATCTGAATGATTTCCTATTAAACTGAATAATAAAGTCGGCGGGACACTGATTTTCTCTCCGTCAAGGGTTGCATCGTTCTTCATAGAATCTTTACCACTAATACAAGGTAAGTTGTATGCTCTACAAACCTCATCTAATGCCCTATTTGCTCTAACCAATTGTGCTAATTTGTAACGTCCATCCGGTGTTTTTGCTGATTCTACTGGGTCTGGCCAACAAAAATTATCTAAACCTGCAATTAAATCTAGATCTACCCCCACACATACTGCATTTCGCAGCGCTTCATCTATGCTGGCTGCAGCCATCGCATAGGCATCAATATCAGAATATCGCGGGACTATTCCATTAGAAATGACTGCTCCTTGTGTTTTTCCTTGAATTGGTGCAATTACGGCTGCGTCGCCGGGTGCGTCGTGATTTACACCGCAAAATGGTTTAATCACTGACTGAGCAATAACTTCATGATCATAAGAACGGACCCACCATTCTTTGCTGGCAACATTTGGTCTGGCCATTAATCTAGTTAGGATTTTACCCATTCCAATTGCATCCACTACTGGAAATAATATCGGTCGATGTTGTGGTAATCGCCATTCGGATTCCAATTGTAATTGAGGGCAACCGTCGTGTAAGAATGAAATTGGTAAATGTGCGACTGTTTCGTCACCGTAACGAACTACAAATGCTCCTGAATTTGTAAATTCACCTACCGCAGTTGCTTCCACCTCGTGTAATTCTGCTAATTTTTCGAACGCCTCGCAATCTTCAGGATTTACACCTATCGTCATTCTTTCTTGTGATTCGGAAACTAATATCTCCCATTTACTCAATCCTGGTTGTTTCAAAGGAACTGCTGCCAAATCTAAGTCCGCACCTCCTGTTAGTTCTGCTAATTCACCTACACTACTAGAAAGTCCACCAGCACCATTATCTGTGATAACTTGAATTAACCCTAAATCTCTTGCTTCCAAAACCATATCAATCATTTTTTTCTGAGTAATTGGGTCACCGATTTGGACTGCAGAAGAAGGGCTATCTTCTGTTAATTCTAAGCTTGAAAATGTTGCTCCGTGTATTCCATCGCTGCCAACTCTTCCTCCGACCATGTAAATTATGTTTCCAGGCTGAGGAGTTTTATCGTGACTTTCGCGGCCGTCAGGTAGTTTTCTGGGCATTATACCAACAGTTCCACAATATACTAATGGTTTACCTAAATATCTTTCATCAAATACAATAGAGCCGTTCACTGTAGGAATTCCTGACTCATTACCCCCTGCGCGAACACCGGCATGGACACCTCTAAACACCCTAGAAGGATGAAATAATCCTTCGGGCAAATGTCCAGAATAGTCGGGAGGACCGAAACAAAAAACATCGGTATTGGCTATTGGTCTTGCCCCTAAACCGGTGCCTAAAATATCTCTATTAACTCCTACTATTCCTGTCATTGCACCACCATATGGGTCTAATGCACTAGGTGAATTATGTGTCTCTGCCTTGATACACAAACTCCATGAATCATTCCAAGCAATCACTCCAGAATTATCATGAAATATACTTAGGAGCCAATCGACGTTGGACTGTATATCTAGGGTCGGTTTCATAATGTGTGTTTTGAATAAAGAATCTATGTGTGTGTCTTCACCGGTCTCATGATCTACATGGTGTATCTTCGCAGCAAAAATTTTGTGACAACAGTGCTCTGACCATGTTTGGGCCAGGCATTCGAGCTCTGCATCAGTAGGGGCTTTTTCGGGCAATCCTAGTTTTCTTCTAGCAGAACGAACTTTTGGATTTCTGTAATTAGCTTGTATTGCCTTCATTTCATTTAAATTCAATGCTAAGAGCCCTTTCTCACTGATTTCTATTAGTTCATCGTCGCTTACTTCAAGATTAACAATCGCGGAAGGTTGTTCAATTAACGGCGGCCTTTCTGGAAAACTCAATTCAGGCCATTTTTTGATTGAACAATCATCTCTATCAGAAATACTTGCTCTTTCAATCATTTGATTGTGTAGCTTACTAGACAGCCACATCGGAGAAATTTCCTCTGAAACGCCCCAAAATAAGTATGTCATTGTTGTAGCAACTTGTGAACTCTCGGATATGTCCGGAAAAATTGTTCTCAAACCATCTAAACCTGCCTGTCCTGCATTATCTGTGACTCCGGGTTTGAATCCTACTGTAATAGCAATTTCCGGAGTTGTTGGAAATAATTCCTGATTATTAATAATTGATTTATTTACCACGCCAACTTCGATAATAGGGTCTGCAAATAGATCATAAATTGCACTTTGTGCATCGCTTTCAGAAATATCAGATTTAACCTGATAGCCAAGTATAACTTTAACTGAATCTACAGAAATAGAATAGTCTGATTCTAGCATTGATTTAATTGAGTCTCCTCTAGCATCAGTTAAACCTTCTATATCTCTTGTGGCAACTTGAAAGTCAAAAAATTGTACTTGTCCCATTTGGTCCCGCCGCCTATGTATAGTTCCCGTAACAACTCGTCAATGAACAAAGCGGTGTGAGGCATAGACTGAATTTCGAAAAAATAAGCGATGATTTAACATACCTCTAGTCTGTGTTTGATGTCATGGAGGCAGAGGCAGTATGGGGAAAAAGATGGAAAAATTGTGCAAATCCCCTATCTCATCGAATTATGGAAGCTGCTACTCAAAAGCAGTCACTCGTATGTTTAGCTGCTGATATGGATTCAATTCCGGAACTAATAGAGCTAGTTGAAGAAGTAGGTCCTTATATTGCAGCTTTGAAAACTCATGTGGACATGGTAAAAGATTTCGATATTAACGAGTGGTCTAAATTAAGAGATTTGGCATCGTCAATGAATTTATTACTTTTTGAAGATAGGAAGTTTGCAGATATTGGTAAAATTACACAAAATCAAATGGCAGGAATTTATGATATACGTTCATGGGCAGATATAGTCACTGCACACAGGATTTCTGGACCAGATATTGTTGATGGAATAGCGGAAGGCTGGGCAGATGTACAACGTATAGGTGGTGTTTTATTACTAGCTCAAATGTCAAGTCGTGGAAATTTATTAGATCAAAAATATACCAAAGAAACTATTGAGACTGGAAAGGGTTCTCCTCACGTAATCGGATATATTGGAAACGGTAGTTCCCCTCAAGAAATTGAGCAATTGAGAGAGATTGTGGGGGCGGGACAGATGATTTGGACACCTGGAATTAATTTGAATACTGAGGCTGGAAAAATGGGTCAGAGATATGGAGCTCCCAGAGA
>Ga0208763_1000345_pt1 | contig 9795 bp, 9 predicted proteins | sample ETNtaG_20_FD_185756 | JGI IMG/M metagenome (GOLD analysis project Ga0208763, IMG submission 185756) | Marine microbial and viral communities from oxygen minimum zone, Eastern Pacific Ocean - ETNP201306PF45B (SPAdes) (version 2) | ecosystem: Environmental > Aquatic > Marine > Oceanic ... | reverse complement strand
CTATATTATTGACATTCAAAATAGACCTGGAAATATTGGATTTCCTGAAGCTGTAGAATCAAGTTTAGGAAATCCTCGACTCGTTCAATTTAGAGAAATAGAAACTGATAGGTTGCTTCAGGTAAAAGGCTGGGACTTGCAACTTGGAAATCAGACATTATGGAATTTATATGTATTGTCATTTGGATCATATATAAATCTGAATGATATAAATCTTATAACTACTGAAATAATTGGTACAGGAGAGATAAATCTTGGAGATAACTTAAATTCAGGAGATATTGTTATAAGTGGAAATTTTAATATTTATGTTGATTCAAATTTACCAATAGCTGTTGTTGGCCAAGCAGAAGTACCAGCAGGATGGATAAATGCTACAATAGGATATTTAAACCAAACAAATGAAAATTATAAATTTAAGGTTATTGTTGAAGAAGGTTCAAATGTGGTTTTTCAAAATGGAGAATAATTAGGTGCTAGATCAACTAGGCAATGGTTTATTATTAGGAATAATAATCTCGGTAGCATCCGTTGCATTATCTTTACTATATGGAGTAACGAGAATTGTAAACTTTGCTCACGGAGAAATAATTGCATTGGGTGCAATTATGACCTTATTTTTTTCTAGTCCTGTAGATTATAGAGTGCTCTTTTTAGATAAATATTCACCACTAGGATATAATTTTGCCCTATCTTGCATTCTTGCAGTAATCGTCTGTGGGCTTTTTGGTGCCTTATTAGAAATTTGTCTTTTTCGACCTTTAAGAAAGGGTAATGTTGGAAATATTGCCGTACTGGTTGTAACAATTGGACTCTCAATATTTATAAGACATCTGTATCTTTTGTTTGCAACAGGAAAGGTACAGGATTTTCCGCTTGAACTTCAGAGAAGACAAACATATTTATTTTTTGACATGACTCCAAGAAACTTAAATGTTCTTATTGCTGGAATTGTCGTAATGTTAATATTTGGCTTTCTACTTACTTATACACGATTAGGTAAGGCGATGAGAGCGGTAAGAGATTCTGAGGAGCTATCAAGCGTTTCAGGCATAAATTCTGACAATATTATTTTGATAACATGGATTTCATCTAGCATGCTTGCTGGTCTCGCAGGAATATTTCAAGCAGTCATTAATGATGTCAGATGGAATATGGGTTTTCTAATACTTTTACTAATTTTTGCTGGAACTGTTCTAGGAGGGATTGGAACATCTTTCGGAGCAATGGTTGGAGGCTTTCTGATTGGAATTTTAGTCCAAGTTTCAGTAGGTCTTCCATTTATGGAGGGACACACTGAAGCTAAAAATGCGGTTGCTCTTGCAATTATGATTTTAATTTTACTTTTTAGACCCCAGGGAATTTTTGGACAAAAAGAAAGAATCTCATGAAAATTTCAAATAAATTTTTATTTGCTGTCTTTTTAACAGGATTTTCAATTTATTTAGTATTTGCATTAAATCCTGAAGGTGCGTCAAGAATATTATTAAACTTACTGACTTTTGCAGGCATTTATGGATTAAGTGCAATTGGTTTGAATGTTCATTTTGGCTGGACTGGACTATTAAATTTTGGGCATGCATCTTTTATGGGTGTTGGTGCTTATGTTACTCTTCTATTAATGCCGCACGCAGCTGGTAGAGAAGGAGAAATTACCTCTACTGGTCTCCCATTTATTGTCGCTTTAATAATCGGAATATTGTCTGCTGCATTGTTTGGACTTCTTCTAGGCTTACCAGCTATTAGGTTGCGTGGTGACTACTTAGCAATTGTAACTATTGCAGCAGCGGAAATATTTAGGCTACTTGTTAGAGACTTAGAATCAATTACAGGTGGTGTTTATGGGATTATAAATTACACAGAAAATTTACAACAATACCGACCAAATTTTATTAATAATTTTTCAGAAAGTTTAGGATTTTCACCTTCTCAAGCATGGGTTTGTTTAGTTGCCTGGGTTTCAATATTATTTACAGTTCTTTTTTTAAAACGTTTGAATAATTCTCCTTGGGGAAGAGCTTTAAGAGCTGTTAGAGAAGACGAAGACGCAGTAAGGGCTATGGGTAAAAATGCTGTCTGGCTTAAATTACAGAGCTTTATGTTGGGAGCAGGAATTGCAGGATTATCAGGAGTTTTGCTTGCATTTAATTATGGGTCATTAGAAACTACTGTATTTGTCCCTCTACTTACATTTTATGTTTGGGCAATAATGATCCTTGGGGGAGTAGGCACCATTACTGGTCCTATATTTGGTTCGATTATTTTTTGGGTCATTATTTCTGAAACTGATCGATTAGCATTTATTTTATTTGAAAACGCAAACGGGCAACAATTAGCAGGCGTAAGGTTTCTCCTTGTTGGTTTATTGATAATGGCACTAATGATATTCAGACCAAGTGGGTTATTAGGCAAGAAAGAAGAGTTACTTTTAGATGTCAAATAGCTTTATTGAAGTAAACAATTTGAAAAAAACTTTTGGAGGTTTAACAGCAGTCGATATTAAACAGTTAGGGTTTAATAAGGGTCAGTTAACTTCAATTATTGGTCCAAACGGTGCTGGTAAAACAACATTTTTTGATTTAATTTCAGGCTTTCAGAATTCTGACAGTGGTGATATTCATTTAAAAAATAAAGATATCTCTAATTTTCAACCTTACAAAATTGCAAGGATGGGAATGGTCAGAACTTTTCAGCTTACAAAAGTTTTTGATAGGATGACAGTTTTAGAAAATTTACTATTTTCTGGATCAGAAATAAGTAATGACTCTTTATTTAAATCTGTAATTAAATCAAAATCTCAAAAGAAATATGAAGAAAATCTGAAAGACAAAGCTAAAAACATAATGGAAGATCTAAACATCTTGCATATGGCAGATTCTTATGCAAGAGAACTTTCTGGTGGTCAAAAAAAATTACTTGAATTAGCAAGGTCAATTATTAATGAACCCGAAATACTGTTATTAGATGAACCATTAGCTGGAGTAAATCCAAAATTAGCTGAGGATATTTTGTCGCTCATAAAAAAACTTTCAAATGAAGGTATAACAATATTGATGGTAGAACACAATATTGAAGCAGTAATGAAAATCTCTGAAAGGATTGTTGTTCTAGCTGAAGGATCCCTAATTGCAGATGGAAACCCAAATGAAATTAGAACAGATAGAAATGTAATAGAAGCATATTTAGGAAAAGATAATGACTAAACCAATATTGGAATGCAACGGTATCGCTGCAGGTTATGTAAAAGGGTTAAACATTTTACAAGGAGTAGATGTAGTAGTTAATGAAGGTGAAATAGTTTCAATAATTGGACCTAATGGAGCAGGTAAGTCCACTTTATTAAAAGCAATCATGAGTTTGATAAAAATATCCGCAGGGAGATTCTTTGTAAATGGAGAAGAAAAAACAAACCTATCTACTCATAGAATTGTTATGGAGGGAATAGGTTATGTTCCACAAGTGGCAAATGTTTTCCCATCTTTAACTATTGATGAAAATTTAGAGATAGGGTCGTGGAGTATTAAAAGAAATAAAAAAGCAGCACTCACAAAAATTTATAATGACTTTCCAATGTTGGGAGATAGAAAAAAAGACAAAGCAGGCAATCTCTCTGGGGGACAAAGGCAAATATTAGCTTTAGCAAGAGCGTTGATTACTTCTCCAACTCTATTGTTACTCGACGAACCTTCTGCAGGATTATCTCCGGTAGCAATTAATGAGGTTTTTACATCTATAAAAGAAATAAACGATTCTGGAGTTTCAATTCTTTTAGTTGAGCAAAATGCAAAAAGAGCACTTTCTTTTAGTGATAGAGGATATGTTCTTGACCAGGGTCGTAATGCGTACCAAGGAAAAGGCGAAGAGCTGCTAAACGATCCTAGAGTAATAGATTTATATTTAGGAAAACTATAAAAAAAAGGCCTGATTACTCAGGCCTTTTTTTAAATCTAATTAAAGATTATGAACCGAAATCTACTGATTTAAGAACAGGGTTAGTATCACCCTCAGTTGTCCAAATATCGTAAGTAGCTGCTGTTGGATCACCAACTGCATTTAATTCGATTTCACCAGATGCGCCGACATAGTCAACATCTACACCGTCAGCTGCAAGTGCAATACATGCAACTCCGATACATTTTTCACCACCAGATGATGCAGCAACTAAACCAGAAGCAATTTCTGGACCAGTTACACCATTAGCAGCTGCTGATATTGCCATGAGCATTACAGCATCATAAGCTTGTGGAGCAAAGATGAAAGTTGGAGAACCATCTGCAGAAACTTCTGCGTAGGCTGCTTCAAATGCATCTTTTGCTTCACCTGCTGCGGAACCAGGTGCTGTTCCCTTGAATCCATCAAGTGCAGTTCCTAGACCACACAATGATGCAAGACCAGCATCTTTGACACCGTCAGTCATGTACCAAGGAGTGTCAAGAAGACCTTGTTCGAACGCAGGTTGAAGAACACCACAACCAGTTTCTGGGAATAAAATTCCCACAATTGCATCAGCACCACCTTTACCAACAGCAGTTACTTCAGAAGTAAATTCTGATGCATCTGTTGCGTGGTAAACGATTGTCTTAACTGTTCCACCAGCTGCTTCAAAAGCTGCAGCAGTAGCTTCAGCAAGACCTCTACCATAAGAGTCTGCTCTTGAAATTATAGAAACTGTTTGTACTCCATCTTCAACTAAGAGTGATGCTAATACATCACCTTGAAGAAGATCTGATGGAGCAGTTCTTGCATAAAATCCTTTTTTGTCAATTTTTGTAAATTGAGGACTTGTATTTGATGGAGAAACCATTACAACTTCAGCTGCAATTGCTGTGTCAAGTATAGCAAGAGAAGTACCACTACATGCGGCTCCCATTACACCTTGTGCACCTTGTGCAATAACATCATTTAAACTTGTAAGAGCTACAGCTCCATCACAACCACTATCACCCTCTATGAGGACAACGGGTTGACCATTAATACCGCCAGCAGCATTGATTTGCTCAACAGCAAGAGCCGCACCTAGTGCAATACCAGGTCCCAAAGATGCTAGATCACCAGATAAAGGCATTAATGATGCCAAAACTAGTGGATCAGCAGATGGAGCAGCTGTAGTAGCAGGAGCTTCTGTAGTAGCAGGAGCTTCTGTTGTTTCAACTTCCACTTCAACTACTTCGTCAGCTGTATCAGACCCGCCACAGGCTGCAGCAACTAGTGCTAAAATCGCAATCAAAGCCAAAGCTTTGCGATTCTTCATATATAATTTCCTTTCAGTCACTGAAATTAAAAATTCCTACTAATTTGTAGGAATTATCAAACAATAGCGGATATTTACTACTATTCAATAGCAGAATGTATTAATTTACAAATAAAATGAATAATAATGAGTGAAATAATCGAGAATTTACTAATTGACCTGTCAAATCAGCAATATTTAGACATGTTTTTATATATATTTATGGTTTATTTTCTTATTTTGGGATGGAAAAAAGGGGCAATATTTCAATTCTTTTATTTATTTACTCTTTTAATTGCAGTTGCTTTAAGTTTTAGATACTCGTATCAAATTGGTGCATATATAAGTAGCTGGCTGAATTCGAACATTCAGTTATCTGAGGTGTTTGGTGGAATTTTAATCTTTGTTGCAGTACTTACTATTGCATCGTTTTTACTTAATTTGCTTTCAAATCGAGTTAAGAAAGCTGATTTAGGAAGCAAGGCTTTAGGAGCTGCAATTTCACTTTTAGTCAGTAATTTAATTTTAACTTTGATATTTACTGCGATAAATATAATAAATCTTCCAAATTTTTTTCAAAATTCAATAAATGAATCAAATCTTGTTTCTTTTTACGTAAGCCCAGAGGGATCTCCACAGCAAGCACTTGAAGTAATTATTGGTACAGACTTACTCAAAGTTGTTAACAGACTAAATTATCTAACAGGAAAATCTACAGTTGTTGTTGACGATGATGGTTGCTTAGAAATTCCAAAATACAATGTTTCCAATTTACAGTCTCGTCAAGATTTATCAATTGAAATCTTTAACTTACTTTCTTTAGAAAGACAAAATGAGAACGTTGACGGTTTAGAATTAAATCAGATTTTGTCAAATGTTGCTGAAGCCTATGCTTATGAAATGTACACTGGAGGCTTCTGGTGCCATCAAAACCCAAGCAATGGCGAAAGTGTTAACGAAAGGCTTTCCAAAGTTGGCTTTCCATTTACCACGGTAGGAGAAAATCTAGCTATCGCTTCTACAGTTAGATCTGGACATCAAAGCCTTATGCAATCTGATTCACATCGAAATACTATTTTAGATAATGAGTTCCGAAGGGTTGGCATAGGTATTGTTTCTGGGCCTATAGGATTAATTATTGTTCAGGTTTTCTCTTGATAAGTTTAGACCTGACTTATTTTGCAAAAACTCTTTCGGAGGGGTTAAAAAATTTTTTAAAAAGTGAAAATATTCAAGTAGTAGATTTAGATTTTGATAAATTAGTAGATAAATTAATTAATGAGTTTAAACTTCCATATCCCAAGCAAGCACAAACTCCTACTCAATTATTAAATAACTATGCAAAAACAATTTACAATTTTGAAAAAATCATTACTCCTCAAAATTTAGGCATAGAAGCCCATGAACAAATTATGCTTTGGGGTGTTTTAAAAGCTCAGGATCATAATGATTAACACTGTAAGAAAAGATATTTGGATTAATTCATATCCTATTTTTTTGTGGTTAGCTTTAGAGCCGATAGTTGGTCTAATTGATTCAAAGATTGCTAGTGTAATAAACTTAGATACGCTTTCTGCAATTGGTATTGGGGAAACGATTTATTTTGTTTTCATTTGGGTTTTTATTTTTTTAGCATATGGAACAACACCACTTGTATCATCTCTAAATACCAGAAATGAAGTAAACAAATTAAACTACTTTATAAAATTTGGCAGAAATGTTTCTGTATTACTAGGTTTAGGATCATTTTTTATTCTGTATTTAAGTAGTGGTTATTTAATTTCGACTTTTCAACCTACTGAAAATATCCAACTACTTTCATCAGATTATCTAGTGTTTAGGTGTATTGGACTACCGTTCTACCTTGTAAATATGCACTCCACTGCTGTATTGAGAGGTTTAAAATATGCAAAAATTACTTTTTATAGTGCATTAATCGTATCTATCTCAAATATACTTTTTAGCTTATTTTTTGGAATTTTTCTAGGTCTTGGAGCTGCTGGAATTGGCTTTGCTAGTTCGCTTGCTTTTTTTTGTGCTTCAATTTATTCAACAGTTATCCTAAAAAAACAATTAAACAAAATTCCTCCTTCTCAAGAACTAATAGATAAATCTAGTATGCAGAAAAAATTTTTTAGCGTGGGAGTATATATTTTGATCAGATCATTATTCCTTACCTTATTCATGGCATATTTAAGAAATAGGTCTTCCCTTATGTCTATGCAGGAAATAGCTTTACAACACATTTTGCTCCAGCTTTGGTCAGTGGGTTATATTTTTGTTGATGCAATTGCAATTGCCGCTCAGACCTTAATTTCTGAACTTATTTCAAAAAAAGAAAAATATCAAAAATCTGCTCTACAAAAAGAACTTGTTTCTGTAACTACAGTTATATCTTTTTTCCTTGCAATTATGACTTTTATCTTTTTAGAAAATTTAATAGAAATATTTGGTGGTGACAGCTTTGATTTATATATCAATTTACAACTAAAGATTCTTGTTGCGCTTAGTTTATTTATAGGTTGTTACGCATTTCTTTGGGATGGGGTTCTTCTTGGTCTTGACAAGTCTAAAGAATTCTCTCTACTCACTGTAGTCTCCTCTGTTGCTGGATTTTTAGTATGTGCTTATCTATTAAGAACACAGAATACAATATCAACACTTTGGATTGGTTTAAATGTTAGTTTAATTTTTAGATCTTTACTGGGATATGTATATCAGAAATGAATCAATCTACAGCTTTTAGAACTGGTCTATCCAAATAATAACTTAGGATTTGAAGTTCTTGAGAAAGGTCTACAGACCTAATTTGAACATCAGGAGTATTTTTTAATAATACCGGGGCAAAGTTAAGAATGGATCTTACACCACAATTAATTAATTGGTCTGCAACTCCTTGAGCATACTGCCCAGGTGTTGCAATAATTCCGATAGCAACATTGAACTTTTCACAATATTTATCTAAATCGCTAAGTGGTTTAACGACTAAGCCAGCAACTTGGCTATTTATTTTTTTAGGATCTTCATCAAATAAACCAACTATGCCGAAGCCTTTTTCTCTAAAACCACCATAGTGTGCAAGTGCAGAACCAAGGTTTCCAATACCAACAATGACAGCACTCCAACCTTCCACAAGCCCTAGTTCGAGTTGTAGTTGATTTCTTAAGGTTGTGATGTCATAACCAACACCCCTTGTGCCTAGTGTTCCTAAATACGAGAGATCTCTTCTTACTTGGGCATCATTTACCTTAGCTAGTTCAGCTAATTTACTTGAAGAAATACCAATATCGTCATCATTTAGTTGATCAAGACACTGCAAATAAAGAGGGAGTCTCTTTACCGTTGCTGGTGGAATTTTCTTATTTTCTTTCACTAATGCACAATCTAATTAGATATAGGATTTATATGTAATTATTTGTATTTATTTATTACCTTTTTTTAGTTTCGTATTAAAAGAAATTCAATGTAAGTTAGTAAAATATGCAAAAAAACGCTAAAAAATATGATGTTTTAATTATTGGAGCTGGTCCCGCAGGTGCAAATGCTGCAATTTCATATAAAAAATTAAATCCTGATTTAACGATTGGATTAGTTGATAAATCCATATTTCCAAGAGATAAGTCTTGCGGTGACGCTATAGGACCTGGGGTTATAAGTGCACTAAAAAGATTTAATAATGAGCATATTTTGGAGGATGAACCCAAAGTTGTCTCCACAACTCTGTATGGACCAGATAATATAGGTATTCAAAATTATATTCCACAAGTAAAAAATAAGGAAGATTCAATAGTTTACGTTATCCCTCGTATAGACCTTGATAATAGAATATTAAACCTTGCTAAAGAATCAGGTGTTGATGTTTACGAGGGACATAGTTTTGTAGATTTTATTTCCAATGAAGACAAAAGCTTAAATGTAAAGATAAAAAATAATAATGAAGAATTAGAATTTTCAACAAAGATTCTTGTAGGCGCTGATGGAGCAAATTCAAGAATAAGAAAAAAATTAAATTATAAACATAATTCTGACTGGCATAAAGCAATTGCAATAAGAGCTTATATTGATAGCCCAAATTATCTGGAAATATTCAAAGAAAGAACTTTGATGTTTGAGATTAATGTTTCAGCCGATAAGGGTTATGCATGGGCATTTCCAAGTAAGGGAAATTTATTGAACATTGGAATCGGTGTTCCAGTAAGTATTTTTAAAAAAGACAAGCTCGACATTAATACATTATTAGATAATTTTGTTTTAGAGCTTGAGGGTAGAGGTGTAATTGTAGAAAATATAAGAAAGCAGAAGTCATACCTACTTCCTTTTGCATCATCTCGACCAAAAAGAAATAAAAATTTTAATGTTGCTCTAATTGGTGATGCAAGTTCTATGATAAATCCGATGAGTGGCGAGGGAATTTTTTATGGAATGGAAGCTGGATATTTATTAGCTAAGAATACGCATCAATTAATTTATACTGACGAAATAAGTCTTGGAATTGATAAATATGAAAAAGAATTTACAAAGAGATTTAGAAAGCATTATCTAAGTTGTGCTTTAGCTGGGCTTAC
>Ga0208763_1000344_pt1 | contig 9808 bp, 6 predicted proteins | sample ETNtaG_20_FD_185756 | JGI IMG/M metagenome (GOLD analysis project Ga0208763, IMG submission 185756) | Marine microbial and viral communities from oxygen minimum zone, Eastern Pacific Ocean - ETNP201306PF45B (SPAdes) (version 2) | ecosystem: Environmental > Aquatic > Marine > Oceanic ... | reverse complement strand
CCTCAAAAGTGATGTATGACAGAGCGGCGAATCATCCAAAGATTGAGATCAAGACCTTTTGCTCCGTGAAAAAGTGGCTTTCTGATGAAAAAGGGCTCACCGGAGCTGTATTGGAAGATCCTCGCGATGGTTCAACTGAAGAGATTTCATGCACTGGAGCTTTCATTGCAATAGGGCATAAACCCATTACGGCATTCCTTGATAATCAAATTGAAACCGACGATTCTGGTTACATTGTTCCAAAGGAGCATACAATGACTAGCATTCCGGGAGTATTCGCGGCCGGGGATGTTGTAGATACAAGATACAGACAAGCGATTACTGCCGCCGGTATGGGTTGTCAAGCCGCTATCGATGCTGAGCGATGGTTAGAAGATCAACACTGAAGTGACATAATGGTTGAATTCGGTGTTTTCAGCAATCGAGAGGACTGGCAGCAAAGAAGTTGGCTATCGCATCGGATAGGAGATTTATTCTATCTCTCTCACTCCGTAGTTACACTCTGGTGTGCTGTACTTTGGTTAGGCCCCTATCAGTGGATGTGGTGGGGAGTTGTCATTCTGTATGCCGCCACAGAAATACTCTGGTTTTTCCGCGGTCGATTCTGTATTCTTTCTGATTTGGAAAGATACTTCAAAGGAATACCAAGGCCAGATGACCCATTAGACCAAAATTTTGTACGAAGGCTTTGGAATCTGTTGTTCCGCAGGGATATTTCATCTGAAAATGCACAGATATTGACACGTATATGGGGGCGACTTGGATTCACCGTTGCATTTGCTAGACTCTACCTATCAGGAGCATTCTGAGTCTGTCGTGCAAGCCGAAGGCAAAATGAATGAGTTGTGTTCTCTCAGATCCATGGACGAGCAATTGAGCCCAGTGGAGCGCGCACGATATGCGCGTCATTTGATTCTTCCAGAGATGGGTGAAGAGGGCCAAAAGAAGTTGAAAAAATCCTCTGTAATTGTGGTTGGAGCCGGAGGATTAGGGTCTCCAACTTTACTATATTTGGCAGCGGCAGGGGTCGGTAAGATTGGAATAATTGACGACGATAAGGTGGACATTACTAATCTTCAAAGACAGGTAATTCATTCTACAGCGGCTGTTGGTTCACTAAAGGTTGAGTCAGCAGCTAATCGAATTCGAGAGTTAAATCCAGAAATTGAAGTTGTTGAACATAATATTAGGCTGGATGTGAATAATGCATTGGATTTACTCTCTGATTGGGATGTGGTAATTGATGGTACAGACAATTTTCCCACTAGATATACAATCAATGATGCATGTGAGATTCTGAGGAAACCGTGGGTTTTTGGCAGTATTCATAGATTTGAAGGCCAAGTTACAGTTTTCAATTACGATGGTGGCCCAAATTATCGAGATTTGTTTCCGAATGCACCACCTCCTGAATTAGCACCAAATTGCGCCGAGGCAGGAGTATTGGGCGTTCTGCCGGGTATTGTTGGTAGCATACAATCTGCTGAAGCAATCAAATTATTGCTGGGCGTTGGTGATTTGTTGTCTGGACAATTAATGGTGATTGATGCAAAATCAATGAGAACACGATCGTTACAATTTGACAAATTATCTGGACGAGAACCTGTCACAGAAATGTCCGAGCAATTGATAATGCAAGCTTGCCAAAGACAAGAGATTAGGGAAGAACCTCCAATTGGTCAGGTGCTAGAAATTACTCCCGCAGAATTTGTAGAGAGGCGCTCCAAGGGTTGGAACCCCTTCCTATTGGATGTCAGAAGGGCAAATGAGGAAGCGATTGTCAGTTTGCCAAACACCGACTTACGAATTGAACATATTGCAGTTCCTGCAAAATCTGAAGACTTACCAAAAGATTGTGATTTGGTTGTTTACTGTCGAAGCGGAGGGCGTTCCGATGCTGTAGCCCGGTGGCTGGGTCAGTCTGGGTGGGATAGGTCTAGAGTTTGGAATATGGTTGGCGGCATCCATCTTTGGTCGGATCAGGTAGATTCTAAAGTCCCAAAGTATTAATTTGATAATTGTGGTTAAATAACTCTCAGTCATATGTTTAATTATGGTAATTAAAGAATTTGAAGGTAAATTACCAATTATCCGCAATATTATTACATTAAATGTGGTGTATTAGCCTTAATGTCTTACTTTAATTGTGGTATAATTATTTACTTTGGCTTCGAGATAATATCTCAAGCGATAGAGAGAACTTCCTTTAGTGGTGTAATTGTGAATAATACTGCGATTCTTTGTTGTACTAGTGGATGCCGCGACAAAACATGACTGGGCGACGAGGGATATGGCGTTGCCCCTCTTGCAGCACACACCAGACCTGGAAATCAAGAGACAAGGCCACAACAAGACTAGATCGCAAGTGTTCATCCTGTAACACTAGAATCAGAGTAACTCTGAATCGCTCCGATAGTGGCAGAGGTAGAAAACAACAAGCAGAAGTGTGGGAAAGGCCATTTGACACCTCGATGGAGGAGTTACAAAATGAAGTGGCCCTCAGAAATTCGGATGACGAAACGCGAGGGGCGGAAGAGAAGAAATCCGGCCCCGTCAGTCAACAAGATATGCCACCTCTATGGGGGGGTGGTTGGAGACCAGAGGCTCCCTTGGAGTTCTCATCTGCTTTGCCGCAGGAAACTGCTAGGTCAGAACTAATGCGGTTTCTTGTTGAAAGGCACGACGGACACGTAGAGTCTGCACATGAATGTTGGAATTCGCTAAACCCGCCTGAACGATTCAATGGCAAAAGTTTTCACGAATTTTGTGAATTATTCTGCGATTCGTTTGAAAGAAGATTAACTGAAAGGATATACGAACCAGGTTTAGCTACTCTTGCAACAGAAGAAATTATCCCTAGAAGAACTGGTATTGACTATCTAGACAGAAGGGCAATTCGCATGATGAGAGATGTCGCCCTATGCCTACGTAGAATCGCATACACCGCAGCAATAACCGTCGATGATAGATTTGAATGGCAAAGGTGGATGCATAGAACTCGCGCTTTGGATGAACATCTCAAAGACTTATTCATGAATGGAGTAAAAACACCAGATGGAAGTCAATTTGGAGGCAAAGGATTCCGCTCTACTTGGCAAGAAGGAGTTGTTGCATGCGCTACCTCTATGACTCGGGCAATCGATTTAGACGATGATTCAATTTCTATTGCAGATGTTGTTGCCCCTATGATTAGAGACGTGGGATTAGCTCTTTCAATGGGACAAACACCACTGGAAATTTTCAACGCACAAATGGGCAAATCAGATTCTTACATGGATGGAGGCATCGATTCAGCCGGAGGCAGAGATCTACACGTTGGCAATTGGCAGAAGAGAGTACTACCACCCACCGCGCCGCTACCGATTGCAAGCGCTACAGCTACCGGTGTAGCGCTAGCGGCGAACAGGCTTGGAACGGCTCGATTTCACCTAGCACCGGTCGGAGAAGGTTGCAGTAGTAGCGGTGAATTTTGGGAAGCCATGAATCTAGCCGGGGCTCGAGGTCTGCCGATTTCATTCATGATTCAAAATAACCAAATTGCGCTTGATACCTTCACTGTTGGTCAATCCGGCGCTGAAACCTTCGGAGACAAGGGTCACTCGATGGGAATCCCATCTTGGAGCATAGATGGCTCCGACCCTGCAGAATTTCACATATCTACCGCAGTTGCTAGGGAATTTGCATTAGATGGCGGAGGCCCTACTCTAATCCATGTTGAGACTATGCGTGGTTGTGGCCATGCGCATCATCACGACGATTTGTACTTGGGTGCTACTAGTGGAAACCCCCCCGGCTACGTAGACCGCGATTTGCTAACATATTGGTCAGAAAAAGACCCTCTCCCCAACCATCGGGAATTATTGATAAGATTGGGAGTAAGTGAGAAAAAACTCACCAAGATGGAATCAGAGGAACAAGCGATGGTAGATGCAGCTCGCCAAGAAATGGAAGAATCTGCATGGCCCGAGGGGAATACTGTGACCAAAGGAGTAACTTCTCTTCATGATGCTTCGACTCATTCTGAGCAGTTCGAACGCTTCGGAATAAGCCTCTCTGGAGGAGAGAGTCCCGTCTCGATTGGCAAGGTAGAACTTGAATTCTCAGAGGCAGCAAACTCATGGACATACAGCAAGGCGATACAAAATGGGATGGTCAGCCTTGCTGACAAATATAGTGAGTCAATTGTCTTCATGGGAGAAGATATGGAGGTCGCAGGAGCCTTTGGGATGAATCTGCCATTGAAGGCACGAGGACATTCAAACAAATTGCTCGATATGCCCTTATCAGAAGCGATAATCATTCATTCAGCAACAGGAGCGGCCTTAGGTGGTATGCGACCTTTGGCAGAAATTCAATTTGGAGGGTTTGCGGCTCTAGCTATGAATCCGCTAATCAATAACGCAGCCCAACTTAGGTGGCGATGGGGAGCGGATGTCCCACTTACCGTTAGGATTCCTCTCGGAGCAAAAACTCGCAGTGGACCATTCCATGCAAACATGATAGAATCATGGTTTGCAAATGACCCGGGTTTGATCATCGTATTCCCATCCTCTCCACAAGACGCCTACGATTTGTTGATTGAATCGCACGCCTTGAATGACCCTGTAGTATACCTTGAGCACATCGGACTCTATGGCTTACGTGGAGGAAAAACTGGCTGGGGGCATTCGATTAACCAGATAGTTGACACAGATTCGGTCCATCAACGCCTTGCCAATGGCGAGAATAGTATAGGTAAAGCTAGGATTGTTCGCGGTGGTAAAGATGTCACAATCGTAACATGGGGAGCAATGGTTCATGTAGCTCTAGAAGCGGCTGAAAAAGCTGTAAAACGAGGCATTGAAGCAGAAATTATTGATTTACGTACTATACTGCCATTCGATGCACAAACCTGTATCGATTCTGTTCGAAGAACTGGCCGTCTGATAGTTTTGCAAGAGGCACAATACACCGGTGGACTTGGGCATACAGTTAGTAGTAGGATCTTAGAGGAAGCATTTTGGAACCTAGAAAATGCACCGGTTGTAATCGGAGCATTAGACACACCAGTTCCGTTCTCGCCACCATTAGAAGACCACACTATTCCGACTTCCGACTTGGTAGTCAGACACATCAGAAGAATGTGTGAATGAGATAGATGTACTCAAACATCATGAGCGGGGCGCACTTACCGTGGTAGAGATGTTTGACTCCGACCCGGTTCTTGTCCTGATTGGATTCGTCTTGTTGATGACTGGTGGAGAAGGTGTCGTCCAGGGTGCGGTGCAAATTGCATATCGATTGAGAGTCCCTCCATTATTGGTCGGATTCACGATTGTTGCAATCGGCACATCTCTCCCAGAATTAGCCGTGGCAATTGAGGCGGTTGCTCAAAATGAGCCTGATATTGCTGTTGGAGGCGTCTTGGGCTCGAATGTTGCCAATGTTATGTTGGTTCTCGGTACCGCTTGCATGCTTGGTTCTGGCGATGAGGCAGGTGCAGGAATTAGACGAGATTCCGTGGCTGTTATCTTGGCTACTGTCCTTCTAACCGCATTCGTTTATTACGGCTCAATACCTCTTGAAGGAGGGGCATTCATGCTAATTTTACTGGTAGGATATTACGCCTATGCTTATGTCTCATCTAAAGGTAAAGCCGATGCAGAGGAGCCTGAAGAAACTTGGCTTCCTGACAATATACTATTGGCTATATTCTCAACAATCGCGGGTGGAGTAATGATTTGGAAAGGGGCTATTTTCCTGCTTGACGGAGCTACCGGTTTGGCCGCAACCTACGACATACCTACTGCGATTGTTGGGCTTTCATTAGTAGCTCTCGGGACTTCTTTGCCTGAATTAGCAGTCACTCTAATCGCGGCAATGAGAAATCAAGGAGGAGTTGCGGTAGGCAATGTGTTGGGTTCCAATGTAATGAATATCCTAGGAATCCTAGGTACTGCTTCTGTCATCGGAGGTGGAATCGAAATCGCATCGAAGTTTGAAGGCCGAGACATATGGGTAGTCATCCTAACTTCTAGCTTAGTTGCTGCTATGTTGCTCGATGACAGAGAAATTGGACGAAGAGTAGGAGCAACAATGGTAATCGGATATATTGCCTACATGTCGTTTCTCTATTACAGCACCACGTAGTCTGAAGCCTGTTATATTGCAGGATTTTCTTGCCCTAACGCCTAAGGCAGGGAGGCCTGTGGCGATATCATGGTTGAGTTCGCATTGTCCGAGGAGCAAGAGATGCTTCGTGAGTTAGCTCACGAATTTGCCAGAGATACAGTTCGCCCTAATGCAGAGCATTGGGAAGCTAATTCGGAATTTCCAACTGAAGCAATCGCGGAGGCTCATGCATTAGGCCTCACTAACCTACACATCCCAGCAGAATACGGAGGTATGGGGATGGGTATACTTGACGAGGTGTTGGTCTGTGAGGAGTTTTCTTGGGGGGACCCAGGGTTTGGTACTGCAGCATATTCGAACGGATTAACTGTTGGCCCGGTAATTACCGGAGGAACTGAAGACCAGAAAGCCGAATATCTTGGCCGCTTGGTGAAAGAACCATTGATTGCATCCTATTGCGTAACCGAACCGGGGGCGGGTAGTGATGTTGCAAGCATACAAACTACCGCTGTACGAGATGGTGATCATTACATCCTAAACGGCCAGAAAATGTGGATTACAGGAGCGGGACAAGCAGATTGGTTCTTTGTTTTGGCATACACAGACAAATCAGCCGGTTACAAAGGAATGAGCGCTTTTATCGTCGAAAGTTCGTGGGATGGAGTTTCACTTGGGAAAAAGGAGACAAACATGGGACAAAGAGCTTCAGACACTAGAGCTGTAATCTTCGAAGATGTCCATGTACCAGTTGAGAATCTAATCGGTGGTGTTGAGGGAGCAGGTTGGTTCAACGCAATGAAGGCCTTCGATCTATCACGACCCTGTGTCGCTGCACAAGCCGTTGGGTGTTCACGAGCCGCATACGAATACGCTTTACAATACGCCGATGAACGCAAGACCTTCGGTAAGAAATTGCATGAGCATCAAGCGATTCAATTTATGTTGGCAGATATGAAAACAAAAATCGAGGCTAGCAGATTACTAACTTGGCGCACTGCATGGGAAGTAGACAATGGAATCAAGAATACCGAAAGTGCAGCTCACGCTAAGCGATTTGCTGCAGATTCTTGTATGGAAATTACGACTGACGCAGTGCAAGTATTTGGCGGCTATGGATACTCAGAAGAATACCCTGTTGCTCGGCTGATGCGTGCAGCAAAGGTTCTGCAAATTTACGAAGGAAGTAGCCAAGTTCAACGGATGATCATAGGAAGAGAAATGGTCAGAGAACTCTAAATCAGCCCTTAGGGCTGAATAGTCAACTGACCGCTTTATTGAAATCATATCCTCTTTGCGGTAGAGCTGGTAATCATGTTAGTATCTGATGAGATTCGAGCCAGATTGATTGCTTTCACTGTACTCGGTATGATGCTTGTTCCAGCACTCGCAGCCGCTGCCCCTACTGTATCAAATCCCTCGTCTGACCCAACATATTCTGAGCAGATTGGAGATTGGTGGGAAGACACTCCTATGGACAAAGATGGAGATTACATTCACGATGCAATTTGGGTTGCTGCACAAAACAACCACTATCAATACCTCGATGACAATGGTCGAATTTCGGTAATCGTTGACTTTGACCACACACCAACTGAATCTGATCAAAAGATGCTAGAAACTGAATTGGATTTTCAAACACAATTCAGGTATTGGTTGATTGATTCTATTGCAGGAACCATTGAATTGGATAGAATATACGAATTGGTTCAACTACCAGGGGTTGTATTCGTAGAGTTAGATGGCAGACTAGAGGTTCAGATGGAGGATGTAGTTCCTGCTCATGGTGTTGACCTAGTTTGGCAGGACACAGGTTATACTGGAGCCGGAGTGACCATGGCAATTATTGATACTGGAATTGACGGAAATCACACTGCCCTAGACGATTTAGATGATGACAACAGTACCGACGACCCAAAAATTATCGCATTCTACGACGCAATAAATAACCCAGGGGCTACAAATGGCAGTGAAATTTTCCCATATGACGACAACGGACATGGAACTCATTGCGCTGGAATAACTGCAGGTACTGGAGCGCCTTCATACCAACATGTAGGGGTGGCACCACACGCAAATCTCGTTGGAGTTAAAGTCCTGAGTGGTAGTGGAAGTGGAAGTTATGCACAAGTTATGGCAGGAATGGAGTGGACCGTTGAAAAGAGTCACGAATTCAATATTAGGGCTGCAAGCATGAGTCTTGGAGGACCAGCCGTATCCGAATGGACAACCTCAGAACAAGAGTCGGTCAACAGGATGGCAAATGAAATGATGAGGGCAGGGGTTGCGATTTTTATTGCAGCCGGAAATTCAGCATTTAGTGCTCAAATTGGAACCCCAGGAAGCGCCGAAGATGCAATCACTGTAGGTGCTTTGGACAAAGATACTGCAATCGCGATATACTCTAGTCAGGGACCTACTGAAGAAGGGCGAATCAAACCAAACATAGCTTTCGTAGGGAGTAGTGTAAACGCCCCTGATGCAAATTCAGGGGATGGATATGTGGCCTTATCAGGAACCAGTATGGCAACACCTGGCGCTGCCGGTGTAGCGGTTTTGATGTACCAAGCAAATCCAGATTTGAGTCCTTTCGACATCAGGAATATTCTGCAAGAAACTTCCACATACAGACAATGCCATTACATGCTCGCGAACGAGCCGTGTGCAGAGGACCTCATTCCGAAGAATAGGCAGAACAACGTCTACGGCCATGGCCATGTTAACGCACAGCCTGCGGTCGATGAAGCCGCCAATTACGTCTACGAACTTACTATGTCCCTGAATGTGACTTTGGATAGTGAATACGGGAAAGACAACCGTGTTCACATTGGACAAGGAGAATCGATTGTTTTCAATTTAGAAGGAGGCGTCCAAAGAGTACAATGGCGAACTTGGGACATGAGAGATAATTGGATGGATTTATCTGAATTTACAATTGGTGACCAGCAGTTTCGGGTGACTCATGACCTATTGGTAGATAGGCTCCGATTCCTCCCCAACAATACTGTAGAAGGTGACCAAGTAATACTCGTAAGGGCGATATCCGGGGACCAAGCATCAACTAATCTTGCTATAGGAATTCACATCATGGGTGAAGAAAAAATTGTACAATCGGATTCTGAAAATTCCGTTATGGGGCTTGTAGTTGGAATTTTGGCCCTATTAGTTCTCGTACTTCTTTCTGCATTAATTTTCGCAGGTATTCAACTTCGAGAAAGAGGATTCTTCGGAAAAGATGACGAATATTATAGAAACGAAGATATGGACGAAGAGATGTTCCCTGAATCAGAATATAACCAATCCGAGTCTGGATAGTCTCAAGTCATCTAGTCCTAATGCTCAAACATGGGTGCTGGTTGGACCAATTATGAGCCAGACTAGGGGCATTTATGTCTCAATTGTTTTGATTATGCTAATGGCCCCATTAGTTTCCTCTTCGATTAGCGACGATTCTAGGCAAAGAGGCGGCCTAGATTTCAATGGAGATTGGGTCGACTCAGTTGAACCTGAAATTCATTTTGAATGGTGGCTCGACTGGAGTAGAGACAAGGATGGTAATTCTATTGATGACCGGCTTGAATGGTTGATGCTACAACCTAGCGAAATACAACAACAATGGTGGAAAAGAGCTTCACCGGGAAGTGCAAGAGTATTCATTGACTACGATCACCATCCCACAGATGCAGATATTTCAGCGCTC
>Ga0208763_1000343_pt1 | contig 9811 bp, 15 predicted proteins | sample ETNtaG_20_FD_185756 | JGI IMG/M metagenome (GOLD analysis project Ga0208763, IMG submission 185756) | Marine microbial and viral communities from oxygen minimum zone, Eastern Pacific Ocean - ETNP201306PF45B (SPAdes) (version 2) | ecosystem: Environmental > Aquatic > Marine > Oceanic ... | reverse complement strand
AATTACCAGCGTAACCGGATTCAAGATGAATCGATGGTTTATGAGCATAGGAAGCATTCTGGCGAATTGCCAATAATCGGAGTAAACACATTCACCAATCCCGATGCGACTAGCCTTTCAGCAGACGAAGCAGACTCATTCGACATGGACGTCACCCGTTCTGATGAAGGTGAGAAGAAGATGGTGATTGAGCGGAATGAAGCCTTCAAGGAAGAAAATAAGCAGAGGGCAGAGGAAGGTCTTGCGAGACTAAAGCAAGTTGCTAGAGATGGTGGTAATCTATTCGAAGTGATGATGGATATTGTCGAATATTGTTCCGTTGGTCAAGTGACTCAGGCTTTGTTTGAGACCGGTGGAAAGTTCCGTAGGAATATGTGATAATATGGCAATTGAGATACTTCCAGAACTGCTAGAAGAATTTTTCAAACATTTCAAGGATTTACCTAGGCCTGTACAAATATTGTTGAATTTCCTGTTTTACGCGATTCCACTTGGAATCTTGGTATATTATCTGGACGATACTTACGGCCTAATTTAGCACAATTATTGAGTCGCTTTGAATACCTGAACTGCTAATATTCCTGCAATGAATTGCGGCACTAGATGTATCCACAAATCGGTAGTCTCTACGACTCCGGATACGAATAAAGCACCGGTTACAGCCGGATTGAAGGACCCACCAGAGATTCCACCAACTGTCAATGCGCCAGCTAGAACAACAAGTGCGATTGCAGCCCCATAGTATCCGTTACCTTCAGTCGCCTCGCTAGTGGCGACATTGAGGATAACAAAGACTAGCGCGAAGGTGTAGAGGAACTCAGCCCCGAGAGCTTGGGTGGTATCCATTTCTAGGGCCGCGACACTAGTTTCAGCAAACAATATGTTCTCAGCTGCAAGCGCTGCCAATGCCCCGGCAATTATCTGGATTGCGATGTAAGGAGCAACGTCGTCCTTCTCGCAGGCACCTCGTAACCATATTGCAACGGTCACTGCCGGATTAAAGTGGGCTCCAGATATGTGACCAACTCCGTAGATCATTACCATCAAAGTTGCAGCGATAGCAAACGGGGCATAATCTCCTGCTGAACCATGAACTGCAGCAGTACATATTGTCAGGGCAAGGAAGAATGTCCCTACGAATTCGGCAATCAGTTTCTGTTGTAGAGTGTGTTCTGACATAGCCTCTTGCGAAAATCGAACGCCCATCAATATTCTCAGCGGAATTTGTACGGTTCATCTGGAGGACCAGGAAGAGGAAGTGGAGGCATTTTGTTAGAATTATTGCAATTATCCGCATGTGGGCTTAAGTCAATCCATGTATCAAGAGTGGTTTGGTGTCCTCCGTCACAGGAGTAAAATTTCGAATCTATGGCCCATGCTAGAGCGTCAATTTCTATCTCTATGACTCTCATCCAAATTTTCAATGGTAGACTAGTTTCCTGCCTTCTACAGGATAAATCAATCATTTCGAAAAATTGTTCTCCATCCTCAATAACGTAAAACGCTCTGGTGGGTTGAAAGGGGATGCCGGGGAGTGTCTTGACGGCTAACGCTGTCCGAGTGAAACAATACCAATCTTCTCCGTCCTGGTTTGAAGTCGAAATCTCTGTTGTAAAACCAGATTCAAGTGCTTCACTGGTTAGTTTAGATCTATCGAGGAGATGAATAAGACCTGTCGGGAGATGAGCAGATTCTCTAGTTTCATCCTCCAATTCAGATGCTGTTCTACCGTAGGCGAACATAGCAACTTCAATTGCGTTCTTTTGGGAGACTGTGTAGTCTCTAATTAGCGTCAATTTCCAGTTCTGATTTCCGATTGTATTTGTGCCCATATTTACGTCTACCTCCCGAGGGAAATTACCACTGTATAGCCGAGTCTGATACTTTTCTCCAGCGGCATCTATCTTAGTAAACTCCAGACTATATTAAGCGGATGGAAATCTGATTCAATCGAAGCAAAATTCAGTCAGACGATTGAAGAATTAGTTGATTACTAAACTACGGCTGCGAGGTTCATGTCATCATCTCAAAAGGAGAGAGCCTTAGTCACTGGTGCATCTAGTGGAATAGGTCTAGAAATTGCGAAAGTCTTGGGCTCACAGGGCTGTGACCTGATTATATCCGCTAGGAGAAAAGCAGAATTGGAATCTCTCGCAAAAGAGTTGACTGAAAGACATCCAATAGATGTACAAGTAGTTGTATCCGATCTCTCTGATCAGGTAGGTGTAGAGAATCTGATTAGAGAAACTGGAGAGATTGACATACTTGTCAATAATGCTGGTTTCGGGTTTCATGGTGAGCATTTGAGCCTCAATCAAGAAGGACAACTGAATATGATTGACCTCAACATCAGGGCCCTTACCCACTTAGCACGCCATTATGGTGCCGAAATGAAGAAAAAAGGATCAGGCAGGATACTAAATGTTGCTTCAATTGCGGGGTACCAACCAGGCCCGAATATGGCTGTTTATTGTGCAACTAAGGCCTATGTTCTATCTTACACACGCGCCTTGCATGCGGAATTGAAGAAAACAGGAGTATCTGTTACCGCGTTATGTCCGGGCTTCGTTGAGACCGGTTTCCAAGAAGTTGCTGGAATGGAATTGGGCGCCCTTGAATTATCTGGGGCAGTACCTGCGGCAAAGGTAGCAAAGACTGCAGTAAAGGCCATGCGTAAGGGTAGAAGAGAAGTGATTCCCGGTTTTTTGAATAAGCCAATTCCTTATGCAAATAGACTGGTTCCAATCAGCCTAAACCTAGCTGTAGTAAAGAGACTCATGTCGTAATTATCTCTGACATCTTGGACAATAAAATGTCGAGCGCCCGGATTGAACGATGCGTCGAATTGTTCCACCACAATTTTCCTGCTTGCAGTTTTCTCCCTCTCTGTTGAATACCATGAATTGTTGAGGAAAGTAGCCTAAGTCCCCCGAACCATCGACACCTCGGAAATCTGAAATCGTTGAGCCACCGGCTTCGATGGCTTCGAAAATCACCTCATTGGTAAATTTGTGAATTCTCTCAACTGCGACAACAATTCGTTGACTTTTTCCAGCCACTTCAGCCGCTGTCTTAGTTGGTGAAATTCCAGAACGGTGGAGAATCTCACTAACGTAGATATTACCCAATCCTGCAACAACTCGCTGATCGAGTAGAACTGTCTTAATCGGGCTACGACGACCATGTAAACCCGACTTTAACGATTTCAAAGTGAAATCATTGGTGAGCGGTTCTGGCCCTAGTCCAGATAGCAGTTTATGTTCCCTTTCAGATGATGTTGGTATCAAATCCATTATTCCAAATCTACGATGATCAGAGTAAGTGGAAGTTAGCGCACCATCATCAAACTCAACATAGACGTGATCGTGTTTTCCTTCCCCTGGTGAATCAATTGTCCAAACTCCAGTCATACCTAGATGACTTAGCCAAGTATTTCCATTATCCAGGCGAATCAATAGGTATTTTGAGGCTCGTCCAATCTCTATTACCTTAGCACCTGTAAGTGCCTCTTCAAGATTTGAGGGGAATGGAAATCGCAGGTCAGGACGGCGTAAATCGACAAAGCTAATCTTTCTGCCTACCCAATGAGGAATTAGCCCGCGACGGACTGTTTCCACTTCAGGCATCTCAGGCATGATGTTAGGCAGGCTGAGAAAGAAAATGATGTTATCCGTTGGACTGATTATTCCGGCAAAGCATTCAAGGGAAGGTTCGTTGACGCAAAATCATGCAAGAGGAATCAGGAGCGCCTCAAATTTCTGGAGAACCAACGGTCATCAACTCAAATCAAGGGCCACAAGTTTCGGGCGCTATGATTGTTCAAACAAACGCTGTCGCAGGGTTAGTACTAGCCATTTTGGGAATAGTCACTGTACTTTCAGCCGCTGCAAGTTCTTGTGGAGTTGCAGGTTGTTGCGGTCTGATTTTTACCATTCCAGCTATGTTCTTAGTTAGTTCAGATAAGAAGAAGATAGAGGGTAGTGCTTACCATCCTGAAGCGGGTATGATTAATGCCTCAAATGTGGTAAACATCATCAGTTTAGTAATCGCAATTCTTGGTATTGTTGTCGGAGTATTATTCTTTGGTGGCTTGGCTGTGCTAGAAGGATTCTAGGATTTGAATAAAGCAGAGGAAGTCAAGATGACTGGTGATTCTCAGCCGGAAATCACTCCCAACCCTGAAGGTGCAGAAGTATTGTATGTCCAAGGGGTAAGTAATCCAGCAGCGGTAGGTCAATTTCCAGCCACACAAGCGATGGCTGCCCTAATTTGCTCAATTCTAGGGGTTACTGTCTGCTGTCTCTTTCCGCCTGTAGGATTGTTGTTGGCAAATTCAGCATTAGAGATTACGAAACAGCATCCAGGTCATCCAGACCATGGTCTGGCAAAGGCAGCACAGATAGTCGGATGGATCGGAATTGTATTACTGATTTTATCGGTAATTTTCATGCTAATTTACTTTGTTTTCCTTGGATTTTTAGTTGCCGCAGAAGGTTGATTATTTTCTAACACAATGAAAGACAGCGTGCTGTTCCTCGAATACCGAGATGTCGATTACCTCTAGCAATTCTAGATGTTGACAATCTTCAATGATGCTCTTTGTGTGCTCAAATCTAGCATCATCTCCGCCTTCCATCCAACGCTCACTGGCTGCTTTCAGAGATAGGAGAGCGGCCCCCCCTTGTTTGAGAAATGCCGAAGTCATCCTAACGAAAGTCTCTGCCTGATCACCAATGCTGAGGTCTTGATGCAACCAATCAGCCTTGCCTCTGATGTATGGTGCGACAGCAAGTGGATTACGTGCATCTGCTAAGACTGGAACTAGACCTTGGCGGCGTTCGGTCAATTTGACCAAATTACGCATCATCCTAGGAGAAATATCCACCGCTACCACCTGTCCACCGTGATGATTGCCTGCACCACAGACATTGTCGTGAATATGACTTACAGTACCGCCAGAAGAAGCACCAAGATAGAGGCAAGTAGATCCGGATTCGGGTAATAGCGCTGATGCATCCCGCTTGGTCTTGAGAATACTTGCGGCTACCTTAGATCGGTTGGGATTCCAAAGACGCCATTCATTTCTGCCGTCTCTTTTCCGTCTTTCTCCTCTGACTGAAACTCCCTTTACCGCATTGCGGGTCCAAAGGCTTCTACCTTCTCGACGAATACCCCAAGCGAGCTTGATGGGTTTTGGCACATCTATCACTTCCGCCTGGGTGGCTTCGGGAACTTGGCCTTGATCGCCTCGGTCTCTTTGTGAATCTCAGCAACGGTATCCTCATCCCAAGGTTCTCCACCAAAGTGATCACACCTAACAGCGATTGAGGCTTTTCCAGCAAGGAATCTCGCAATCTTTCCACGTACCCATCGAGGTGACCGCGAAATCTGAGGCATGCTGAATAGTATTGCTCCATGTTTTGGTGGCGCGGCTCCACGTCTATGTGCAGCCATCGCCGCGTGTGCACCTAGTACCTGTAAGGATCCTGATGGCATTCTAGCCAACCTCTCTCTACCCCCCGCCAAGGTTACCATTCTAGCAGCACCTAAGGGTCCAATTAAGGCTGCAAGACTGGGTACATGTTGCTCGGCTAAATCACGGATAGCATTCTCGTGTGCTGCTAGTCGTTCGGTCAACTCTACCACGCCTTTGGCATGATCTCGTAATGCTTGCCATTCGATTTCTGAGGGTGAATGAATAGGTGATTCAACTCCTAATGTTTTGGCGGCATCTTCGATTGAGTTTGATTGGGCTACCGCAGGTGGGATATCATCGCGTTGAGCATCAAGATCTACTTCCGAGAGGAAGAGACCGGTCCATTCCACACATCGTGCCTCGTTGGTGGTCCAAGACGCACGAAGTTCCGCCGCTGAGGATACTAGCATATCCAATCGACGATCGGTATCGCCAGCGGCATCGGCAATTCCTCTCTTGGCAAGAATTGGAGCCGCTCTTTCAAACAATATTGATTCTTCACCATCAAATTCGGGCCAATCATTATCCGACATTACACCAAGCGCATCAATTACAGCTTTAGGAAATCTATCTGACAGTGTCCGAGCTTCTGGACTCAAACGTCCACGTTGCAAGTCCCAAAGGCGGTCAGCGACGGCTCCAGCCGAGCGCTTACCTGACCAAATCACCTCGTCATGGATGACTCCGTCGTCATCGACAACACGGGCCAGCCGCCAGTCGTAATGCAATTTCATGACTACCGCGAGAAGTCCATTCCGCTTGAATCCCGCGCTATTCAGAAAATTCACGGGAAGCGGTCAATAACCGAATTACAGCGCCAGAAAGGCATGGACTTACGACTTGCTGCATTAGTAGGGATTGGTGGCGCTATAGGAGCGGTGGCTCGCTATGCCTTGCAACAATGGCTACCTGCGGATACCTTGCCTTGGGGAACAATTACAGCAAACCTCGTTGGATCTCTACTCCTAGGCATATTATTGGGTGCGGTAGCAGCTGGTGCAACTATTGCAGACGATATCGTGTTATTGTTTGGAACCGGTGTATTGGGGGCCTTTACCACCATGTCAGCATTCGCTGTTGACTCAATTCGATTGGCAGAATCTGATGCATCATCTACTCTAATTATGATAACAACAACCATACTCGGCAGTATTGCATTAGCTTGGGTTGGTTGGCGCTTTTCGACATCCATTATTGCATGAAAAACAGGAATAATCAATTACGAATGTTGAAGTACATATCCAACGAGCGCTGGTAGGTCACATAGACACAGCAAAGGGAGGATTAGGAGTGTTCTGTCCAGAATGTGGTACTCTAGGATTCATGTCACCAGACGGTAATATTCGTTGTACAGATTACAAATGCGGTTACGAAGGACCTCTTGGTGGGTCAGATGGAAAGGGTGCGGAATTTACCGACCCAATGACTGGGGAAACCGTCGATTTATCCAAAGCGACTGCTTCTTCCTCTGCAAAGGACCTCAAGCATCTTACAGAAGTTGTCGAAGAAGAGGTCGCAAGAGGAACTCTTTGGGTTGGTGATTATCGATGTCCAGAGTGCGACGAAGATCGAATTTTTGTTGTACTGATGCAGACTCGGTCAAGCGATGAACCCGAGACAAAAATCTGCACCTGTGAGGCTTGTGGGCACAAATTCCGTGAGTATCAATGAGGACTCCAGCGACCCACTACGTGGGTCGTATTCAGTTAATATACTCTGGAATATCTTTAGCGAACCATGAAGAACCCCCCGTTGGAGGAGTCTTAGGTAGGTGTTAGGATGCTTAGAGTCACTGCCAAACAGCAACTTATGCGAGAAATCGTCGATCTGCTATCGGTTCTTACCGAAGAAGCCAAACTAAGTTGGGGTGAAAATGGCTTGAGCACGACCGTCGTTGACGGCTCCCATGTTGCATTACTATCGGTTACGGTAGCAGATGCTTGCTTCGAGACATATGAAGTCGAACCGGTTGAAATCGGTCTAGAACTAGGAAAACTTCGCGATCTTCTCACTTTGGCTGGTCCAAACGACTTGGTTGAGTTGGATTATGATGGTGCAACAGGAGCAATCAACGTGCGTGTAGGTGAGGTTCATCGAATTCTCCGCGGATTGGATACCGGTTCAATCAATGAGCCACGTCAGCCTGATTTGGACTTTGAATGCAAAGCGACTTTGAGCGCAGACAGGCTATCTAGAGCCCTTCGCGCTGCAAAGTTTGTTGGGGAGTTAGTCGATTTAAGCCTCGATAAAAACCAGATGACAGTATCAGTCACAGTAGAAGCTGGCGAGGGAGTAAATGTCCGCTTCGATGCTGGTGAAATGTCAGAGTTAGTCGCTCCAAAACCAACCGCCTCAACCTATTCTCTACAATTCCTAGACCCACTTAGCCGCAAGTTGGCTAGCGGCCTAACAGAGGAAGTTACTGTTGAGTTCCAAGACCGCTATCCTTTGCGACTTTCATGGAATTCAAATGAAGGTGGCGCATCTTGGACATACTTCCTAGCACCGCGCGTCAGTAATGACCCCTGATGACATTCAGCGCTGACATATTGTGAGTGTGGTTGAAAGCGAGAGCGGTTTCGGCCAATTCATGACTGAGCCCTCGGTATGTGTTATCATCCCGAGTGTCCGTAATTCCGAGGAATTGGAAATTGCATTAGAGGGATTGTCTGCCCAAACTTATTCTGGACCTCTGGAAATCATTGTAGTTGGACCTAGCAGCGACCCTGGAAGGTCAGTTGCAGAGAGTAAGGGTATACGATTCGTCGATGACTCCGGTTCTAGAACAAGGGCTGATGCTTGTAATGTTGCAATTGAAGCCTCGTCTTCAGATTTGGTTCTCTTTACCGATGATGATGTAATCGTACCAGAGGATTGGGTTGCGAAATTAGTTCGATGGTTTGAGAGAGATGATGTTGCAGGGGTTGGTGGACCTAATTTCGCTCCTGTTGATGAATCGACTCTGTGGCAGCGAGTAATTGATGTCGCGTTCTGCTCGACAATTTTTACCGCGGGTACAAATTACGGAAAGGTGGGCGACTCGGATTTATCAGAAGTATCGCAACTACCTGGGGTTAATTCTGCCTATAGGCGCTCAGTATTGCAAGAAGTAGGAGGATTTGATCATGGTGCAATCGGAGCAGAGGATGTAATGCTCGACCACCGAATTAGAATGGCTGGTCATAAATTGTGGACAGATAGAACTGCGATAATGTGGCATCGGCGCAGAAACCTATCGCGCGTTAAGAAACAAATCGGTAATTATGGACTCGTCAGAACTCTAGCAAGTAACCAATATCGAGAACTACACGCATTTACTCATTCAATGGTTGCAGCATTTCCTCCGATAGTTATTGCAGCATTTGCATTATTTTTCTGGGGCGCTATGAACGGTGGTCTGGCGTGGCCGGATTTCTGGGACATCGGTTTAGATAGAGTTCCTATGGGGACGGAGAGAATCGCGGTTCATACTCTTCCAACTCTAATGATTCTGTACAATCTGCTTGCTTGGTATGGTTCGGCTAAGGGAAATTCACCGAGTAAATCTGTTTGGACTATTTTTCTCTCTTCAATAGTCACCTACACCCTTCATTGGAATTATGGAATCGGTGTACTGCGCGGCAAATGGAGAATATTTCGCGGCCGTCCAGGGCTACAAATCGATGACCGTTCACGTGATTGATAGCGTTCAATTTGTAAAACAGGGCTTAATATCCTAGATTATTGTCCTATTTTCATGGCTTTAGAGTGTAACATCGATGCTCGAGGTAAAGCTGTTAGGCTTCGATTAGGCTTAATGGGAGTGCTTTCCTCACTCGGTCTAGCTGCTGCCTGTTTACTAATCAGCGCCCCAGACCTAGCTTGGATTGTACCGGCTGGAGCATTCATTGGAGGAGCATTTGCTATTTTCGAAGGCCGCACTGGTTGGTGCGTAGTCAGAGCCCTCGGGTTTAGGACTCCGATCTGAATTTATTTCCAAAGCCCCAGAGTATCTCTGAGACCCGTTTCAAGATCTTCGTGAATGAATTCATAGCCCTCTGATGTTATTCTAGTAGGCAATACTCTTTGACTCTCGAGAGTGAGTTTCTCCCCCATTTCACCAAAGAGAATCTTGACGACGAATCTAGGTAAAGGAGCAAAGGCAGGTCTTCGCAATACTCTACCGAGAGTCTTTGCAAATTTTTTCTGTTCAATCGGATTTGGAGCAGTTAAGTTGTATACACCTTTAGAATCAGAATTCATCATTAGGTGATTAATCGCATATATCTCGTCATCAAGAGATATCCAAGACATCCATTGTTTTCCATTTCCAATTGGACCGCCCGCTCCCATCTT
>Ga0208763_1000342_pt1 | contig 9823 bp, 14 predicted proteins | sample ETNtaG_20_FD_185756 | JGI IMG/M metagenome (GOLD analysis project Ga0208763, IMG submission 185756) | Marine microbial and viral communities from oxygen minimum zone, Eastern Pacific Ocean - ETNP201306PF45B (SPAdes) (version 2) | ecosystem: Environmental > Aquatic > Marine > Oceanic ... | reverse complement strand
TCTGAAGAAGTCGTTGATGGTTTGATTGATCTGTGTGTTGTAGCGATTGGTACACTTGATGCGCTTGGTGTAGATCCGTATAAAGCTTGGGATGAAGTATATCGAGCAAATATGACTAAAGAGGTTGGTATAAAAGAATCTCGCCCGAATAGCCTCGGACTTCCAGATTTGATTAAGCCCGAAGGATGGGAAGCACCAAGTCATGCAAATAATCACGGGTTGCTACAAGATCTGTAATGATATCGCTTACGCTATTCAAATCAATCTTTGATAATAAGACTCATCGTAAGATGGAGTTTAAATCACTAGAGTCTTTTGAAAAGCTATTGTACGATTTATCGAAGCAACCTGGGTATAAACCTAAGAAAGGGGAAAGGAAGGATGGCTCTCCGTTGATTACTCCATCGAGTTTTCAACAAGGAACAACAAGAGCGAATCGTAATGTGACTCAATGGAATGGATGGGCTGCCCTTGATGTTGATGATTACGACGGTTCGTTTGAAGAAACGATTGAGAAGTTCAAGAAGAACTATTTCATTTGTTACTCATCGGCTTCTTCAACGAAAGAGAAACCAAAGTTCCGAGTCATTCTTCCTTTAACCTCTTCAGTTCCTGCTGAGAAGATTCGACACTTCTGGTATGCACTGAATCACGAGTTCGGATCTGTTGGAGATGCACAGACAAAGGATTTGAGTAGAATGTATTATGTTCCCGCTCAGTATCCAAATGCTTATAACTTTATCTTCACTAATAAAGCGCCCCTACTTGATCCTGTTGAATTGATGGAAAGACACTCCTTTGTCAATGGATTCAAAAGCACCTTTGAAGATAGAATGCCCGAACACATTCGTGAGAAGATCGCTGAATATCGGAAAGAGCAACTGACTAAAACGGATATTGTTTGGACTAATTATCACGATTGTCCTTTTGTGAATAAACAACTTGTAATCGAATACCGAACCATCACAGATACTGGATGGTATGCTAAGATGTATAAGATAATGACATCGATTGCTATGAGGGCTCTTCGTGCTAAGTATCCAATCACGCCAGACGAGATAGCAAGCCTCTGTAAAGAGATTGATGCTGAGACTGGAGGGTGGTATAAGAATCGGCCAATGACTCTAGAGGCTGCCCGAGCCATTGATTATTCTCTTAAAAATATATAATTCATTCATAATTAACGACTTATGAGGTTTCTGATTTTTAAAATCGAGATTTCATAAGTCGTTGTATATTAAGAGGATGTTTCTATGTACAAATTGACCGAGATTGGTTATAATATTCATAGAAAGATTGATTATGACTAAAATTAAATTCAATGATACCGTCCTCCTCAATGATGGTCGCAAGACCACATATAACACGGCGATGATAAACATCGCAACTGGCGAACGCTGGTTCAAATCGATGGATGTGGCTGCTCGAAGCTTCATCAAGTTTGCCATCTCTGATGTGAAGGAGGTTTTCTAACCCCTTCATACTCAATGGCTTGAAAGTTTTTGAGAGAAAGATTTTCAAATTTCGTAACCCCTTGAGTATCAACGATTTCCTTCCCTTTACAAATCGACCAAAATAGGATATAATAATATTATGAAAATTGAGAATGACATTAAGAACGGAGTTGAGGCTCTTATTACTGCTGCCAAAGATGACTATGCAGATTGGATGAATCCTGCTGATGACGACCGTCACGCTAAAGATATGATTGACAGATACAATCACGAAATAAATTATTTGCCCGGCAACAAATACATTAAGATTGTGAGCCATACCGCGGTTCACTCCTTTGTGGTTAATACCGATAATGATAAGAAGTTCAAACGTGGCGATATTCTGAAAGCCGCCAGCTGGAATGCTCCGGCTCGAAACTTCGCTCGAGGAAATGTTCTCGATGGTTCTCTTGAAAGTGTTCGTTGGACTGGAGTTTGCTAATGAAAAAGACTTGGAAAAAATGCTTTGTGACGCTGGAGACAGCGACTGGAACTAAACTCTTGTGCAATGATTCGTTCCTTCGGAGTCATGCTCCGTGGGGAAATAAGAGAACTGAAATCAAAATGTTCAAGACCCGTGGATGGGCAGAACGAGCGATTCGTGAAGTGAGAAAGATGGTTGACTGTTCACAGTGGCACATCTTCTTCGTTTATGAGAACGACGTTGTTCATGCCGATGGTTATATTGAAAGAAACTAATTTATGCCGATTTATATTAAAACTTACGATTTATCAAAAGAATGGCCTCCGATTGAGGATATTCAATTCTGTATGAAGAATAACTTCAGTCGAGGTTGTGCTGCTGATGGTTTCAATGACGAGAGTGTGATTAAAGATACTCTAGAAGAGTGCCTGAAACTAGACTATGGTCATTTGATGATTGCCCACGATGGTAGAAAGTATACTGGTTGGGGGTTAGCTTATGATAAATGCCGAAAGGAATTCCAATGCTACGTGATGCCCCGCCAACGAAGGAAGGGTATCGGCTCTCGACTTCTGAAGAAAGCGTGTCAGATATATGGTCGTGTAGAAGTTTATTCTCATGGTCTAAGTGTGGATTTTTATAAAGCAAATGGTCTCACACAGGGGGAGGCAATCACAGGTAACCGATTAAAGAAAGTATAAATGTTGATTAACGAAAATAATTCTTATGACAAATATATGCAAGTTGCTTCTAAAATTGTTCTTACGAAGCAATTACCTTATAACTGGAATGATTTAGATTATACCGATGATATCAAGCCCTTTATAAAAGAATATCGTTCGGTCATGTTTAAGGATTCGATCAACGAAGATTCATTATGGCTCATTATTATAAGAATCGCAATGGAGATGGAAAATGCAGTTGGACTCTAATTTAAGACAGATTTTAGGGTTGGATGATCCACCTATCCGTGAAGTAGTACGAAACAGAAAAGGAGTTATGGTTTATGGTCATAAGACCGCTGGATCAATCCAAGTATTTACGAATGAGAGTTGGCAAAGAAATAAGAAATATTATGTAGCAAATGGTCCTCGTAGTGCTGTGAAGAATTTTATGCGTGGTTAAAATAGTGATTTACAACTTTATAAAAACCATATATAATAATGCTTATGTTAGTTAATGATATTAGAAATAGGTTTATCGAGCTCTATAACAATGAAAAGTTTGTCGTAGATAAAACAGGTGTCAAAACCATTGAGATTGTTGGTGCTGCATTTGAAGCCAATGAACCAACGATCTTTGGAGAAGTAAACGAAGAGTATGTTAATCGAGAAATCGCTTGGTACGAATCCGAGTCCCTCAATGTAAATGACCTTGTTCCCACTCCACAGATTTGGCAACAAATCTCTGACAATGATGGTAAGATTAATTCTAACTATGGTTATCTAGTTTTCAGTTCTGAAAACCATAATCAATATAAACGAGTGCGAGAAGAGCTTTCCTTGAATCCAAACTCTCGTCGTGCTGTTATGATCTACCAACGACCCACTATGCATTATGATTATAATGTGAATGGTATGTCTGACTTTATTTGTACGAACGCAGTTCAATATCTGATTCGTAACAATAAGCTTGAAGCTGTCGTGCAAATGAGATCAAACGATGTTATCTTTGGTTATCGTAATGATTTCGCATGGCAGAAGTATGTTCAAGAAAAGTTAGCCCGTGATCTTCAAATCACAGCTGGTACAATCCATTGGAGTGTAGGATCACTTCACGTTTACGAACGCCACTTTAAATTCATTAAAGAAGAAATAGAAAGAAAGGCTAAAATCACTGAAGCGATTAAATTAGCCGATCACGCCATGGGTAATTATATGCGGTCGGTGTCAAATCATTATGAATCTTGATTTTAATATTAACGATATTCAAGACAAAGATTGGTATCTAAAAAGAGCTCGAGCTGAAGCTAAGCTGTGTTATGATACGCCATCTACACGTAAGGGCAGAACATGGGATGACTTATATGCTTCATATCGTCAAGGGCATGCGCCTGAAGCATATTTAATTGAAAACTTTGGATATAAAGATGATACACGAAAGTTCAAAGATGTCTTTAATCCCAACGGTGAATCAGTTGAAGTGAAGACAACACGTAATAAGTCAAACGTGAAAATCATACTAAATGACTTAGCTAATATCAAAAATGACCCGAAGAAAGCGTTCAGAAAAATACCAAATGTTGTTTACATTTGGCTGGTAGATGATATAATATCAAATTATAAGTATTTCGGAAAGTTTGAATGGACACATTCTTTTTACCGTGGTTACTTCAAACAAACATCAAAAACAAGTTTATGAGCAAAGATAAAGAATCAATCAACGTATTACAAGAGTGCGCTGCACTTCAACTAAAGAAGTCTAATGACTATCAGAATCCAAACTCACGGATTCGTCAAGCAGACTATTATCCACGAGGAGTTGCAACCATTCTCGACATTGTTTATGCTAAGGTACTACGGATGCAATCCGTCCTTGAAGCAATGGAACATGATGATGAATATACACAGAACTTTGAATCGCTTGAAGATTCAGCAAAAGATCTAATCAACTATTCTTCATTTATGGTTGCTTACATGCGAGGAAAGGTTGATGGCCAATCGCCCGACCGCGACTTCCTCAATCGCACTGATCCAAAAAAGAATGAGCAATAAGTGGCATAGGAGATATCTCGAGCTCGCTCGTACTATTGCGCATTGGTCAAAAGATCCTTCAACTCAGTGTGGTGCAATCATCGTTGCTGATACTGGTCAAGTATTATCACAAGGATATAATGGCTTTCCACGAAACATCAGTGATGACGAAGAGTTATATAAGAATCGTGAAAGCAAATATGAACGAGTTGTTCATGCTGAAATGAATGCCATCTATAATGCATCACGAACTGGTGTGTCTCTTAATAATGCAACCATCTATGTTCATGGTCTTCCCTGTTGTCACGAATGCGCCAAAGCAATTATTCAAGTGGGGATAAAGGAAGTGGTAACTCACGAATCAAATGATCCACGATGGAATAAGTCTTGTAATCTCGCAAACGATTTCTTTAAAGAAGCTGGAATAAACGTAAAGTATCTAAAATGAAAATAGGTTTTGTTTTTGGAAAAGGTATCGATGGATGTGGTGTCACCCGAGGTGCTTTATTTTTTGAAAAATGGCTATACAATAATGGCCACGATTCTGTAGTGTTTAATTTTATCAATGGTAATCGTTATGGAAGAGCAAAGGATAATAATTTTAAAGGAAAGCTATTTGAAGTAACTGCCTCTGAAAATGATGCTCCAACAGATATCATAAACGAAGCTAATAAGTGTGATATTCTTATTTGTCATTCAGCACCAATCCGTAAACAAACTGCATACTGCGACCGTTATAGACGATTCATTGAAAAAATAAATGAACCGATTATCGTTATGCACGATCATGGTATATCGATAAACACAATCAACTCAGTTCCACAAGCGTGCGAATTATTCTCTCATGCAGATGTCGCGGTTCTTCAATCAGAAGATGGATTATCTTCTAGAGCATATACTGACTTTGATAATGGATTGACAGACAGAATTATTGAAAATCCTATTTGGATTGAACCCGATGCTTATGATAAGTTCATTAGTGAAGAAAGGCAAAAACATTTCTTATACATCGGACGGATGTCTCCGTTAAAAGATCCAGCTTTAATCTGCAGAACAAGTGAATATTTATCAAATTGGGATTTAAGTTTAGTTGGTTGTGAACGGTCAATTTCTTCTGTTGCTTATGATGATGCGAAGGAATTACATAAATGGCCTGGCCCTTATATTCCACCATTTAGAGATTTTGTTCGTATTCATAGGTTTGACAAGAATGGAGATATCAGACACAATTGCAATTTGCCCGATGAACAGATTAAAGTAAATGCATATGAATCTTATCCTTATGATTGGGGAATGAAAACATTGGGTTCATCATTTGCCTCTTGGTGTGGATATCGTTTGACCGATGAAAGAGAATACGGTACACGAATGGAATACACTCAGATCGAGTCCTTTCTTTTGACGCTTCCTGTTCTTAATCAATTATTCGCTGAGAATGCTTATTCGCCCGAAGGAAAAAGATGGATTGATTACGATTGTGCTATCACAGGTTCAGCAACTAAAGAAGAGGAACTGGCGGATGAATTGAATAGACTATGGGATAACCAACACGAATATAAAGAGAGAACCACAGCATGTAGAGAACTTATTTACAAATTCAATGATATTGAAAATCTAGCTCCTAAGTATTTGAATACAATCTTAAAGTTAGGAAAGAGGTCAGATAAAGTTGATGCTATGGAAACAATAAATAAATTCTTTCCCAACGCAAAAGAATTACGAGAGCAAGGAGAAGTCATAATGACCGCACCTGGATCTTATCTGAAAAAAGAAAGATATATTTTAGTAGACAATAAACAAAAGAAAGTCGAACAGACTCCACTTTCTTTAGAAACATTCTTCGCATGAAACATCATAAACGCATAGTACTGGACTTCGACGATACATTAGCATTTCCTGTTAATAGAGACTTTAAAAACGCTAAACCAAATAATGCTCTTATCTATAAGGTAAATGAGCTTTATGAACAAGGATGGCAGATTGATATCTTCACAGCCCGGGGCTCTATTTCTTGTAAGACTCGAGAAGAAGCTAAAGAAAAATATCAAAGAGAAATAATTGATTGGTTGGATAAACATCGTGTTAAATATCATAACCTTTCGTTTGATAAACCACTCGCTGCATACTATGTGGATGATAAAGGTATATCACCCGAAGACTTTATCAAAACAAAGATAAAAAACTTAGAAGGAGGTCTATCTGGTTCGGACATTTATACTGATGGTAAATTAGTTCATAAAACAGATCCAAATGCTCACGATGTAAATGAATGGTTTAACATTGCGAAAAGATTATACATCAAAGTACCCCATGTCGAAAGAGTCGTTGGCGAAACTATGACAATGGAATATATCGAACATGATAAAAATTTCTTTATTCGACACCCTTATCGCGCTCTATCATATATTCAAGAATGCTTAGAAAAGTTTAAAAAGGCTACATACGAAGACGAGAATAGCTTTATTGATTACTCCGAAAGAATCCGTAGTCACATTAAGGCTTGTGATATACATCAAGATGTGTTGTGGGATCTTGTTTTTAACGAACTGAAACAGATCGAATGGCCAAAGGAATCTTTTGGACATGGAGACTTTGGTATCACTAATATGTTATTCAATAAAAATTCAATCGCGCTGATTGATCCAATACCAAATGTATTCACATGTGTTGAACTTGATGTGGCTAAATTTATAGCAAGTCTTTATGTAAATAAGTATGATAAAGAAATAATAAGTCTTTCCAAAAGGGCACTTTGTTGTTATAATTGTTTAGATGAAAAAGATATAAATGTGTTAGTAAGATGCGAATTAACAAGAATAATTAAATATCACCCAAACAAAGAATATATTATAGAATTGATTCAGAATGTTTATTGATAAAAAGGAATTAGCGAGAAAATTAAATAAGCCAATCGATGAAGTGATTGTTGGATTTACTGCTTCATCGTTCGACTTGATGCATGCGGGTCATATTGTGATGCTTCAAGAATGTAAGACTTTATGTGATTATCTTATAGTGGGACTTTTAACAGATCCAACTCTAGATAGACCTGACACGAAAAACAAACCAATTCAATCTATCTTTGAACGATATATTCAAGTTGCTTCTTGTCAATATGTCGATGAAGTGATTCCGTTTGAAAGCGAAAAGGATTTAGAAGATATGATTTTGACTATCAATCCAGATATCAGAATTTGTGGAGAAGAATATAAAAACAAACAACATACTGGAAAAGGAATGTGTAATATTCATTACAATAAAAGAAGACATTCTTTTTCAACAAGTGAACTAAGAGAAAGAGTGAGCAATGGGAAATAATTATACATATGCATCAATCGTTCCACTTATCGGTGGAGAAACTATCGCAATGCAGAATGTCTTTGGTAAGAGACCAGAGTATATGTTATCATATAAAGCATTCGGCGCTAATGATTCGCAATTGCGGGAATACTATAATAATGAAGTTCCTTATCATGTCATTGATGAAGATCAAACAGCACCTGGTAGTTTAAAAAACGTTGATGTGGTTAATACTGTCTGTCCTTGCGCAGGTCTTTCAATGTTAAATACACGAGCAAACTCAGATGCTGCAGCAAATAACTGGATGTTTGAATCTGCTGAATATGTCCTTGAAAACATTAAACCCAAAGTCTTTTGGGGAGAGAATGCGCCAGGACTCTATGGGAATATGGGTAAGCCCGTTGTTGAAAAGCTTCGAAAGATCGCTGATAAGTTCGGATATACGTTTCTACTCTATAAGACTAAGTCTAAGCTTCATGGTATCGGTCAGATTCGTAATCGTTCATTCTATTTCTTTTGGAAAGATACCGTAACGCCCCTTATGGATTATTACGATAGAGAAATGCAGACTATTGAAGATATTATCCGTAATGCATATGTTTCGGATGATGATCCAATGAATGCTTTGGTGAATGATAAAAAGCCAAGTGAAGATCCATGGTATCGTTTTGTTCTTGAGCATATCGAAGGAGGAATTAGTCACCAAGAATTCTATAAGAAACTCTCTAAGTCGACTAACCCTATTAGTTATATGGAAAGTGTTCGTGGACTACAAGGTTATATGGAAGCTGCACAATGGTTTAAAGAAAATGGATTAGAAAGGGAAGCAGAGAAAGCTGAAAGAATGTATAAGAAGCTTAAGAGCGGAGGTAGTATTATGAAACGTGCTACTGAACTTGGTAAAGGATCGACTTCTGCATTTGTTGGTCACTTCGCTACCTCTTTGGCTCACCCAGACGAAGATCGTTATATCTCTATTCGTGAAGCTCTCGCTATTATGAAGATGCCAAGCGATTTCCAACTTCAAGGTGGGCGTAAGAATATCAATATGATTTGTCAAAATGTACCAGTTTGTACTGCACAGGATATGGCTGAAGGAGTCCTTAAATATCTTGAAGGTGCTTCAGAAGTATTAAATACAAATTTCGTTAAACAAAATAATACAAATCGAACAATTGAATATATGGATACACAATCGACTCTTGATAAATTTTTCGATTGACACTCCTCCATAATAATATAGTATATAAATCATGTCACTATTAGATAAATTAAAAAAATCCTCGAAAATTGCGGGAGCATCAGTTCTCGCTGAATCTAAGTTCTTTTCTGAAAAAGAGCAGACACCAACCGCTGTACCAATGGTAAATGCAGCGTTGTCGGGCTCGATTGATGGTGGACTATCATCTGGTCTTACAGTTCTGGCTGGTCCGTCAAAGCATTTCAAAACATCATTTGCTCTATTGATGGCTGCTTCTTATCTAAAGCAGCACGATGATGCAGTACTGCTTTTTTATGATTCAGAATTTGGTTCGCCTCAATCTTATTTTAAATCCTTTGGGATTAATTTGGAACGAGTGCTACACACACCTGTCACAAATATCGAAGAATTAAAGTTCGATCTTGTACACCAGTTGAATGAGATTGATCGAAAAGATAAAGTAATCGTCATTGTTGATTCCGTTGGTAATATTGCCTCTAAGAAAGAACTTGATGATGCAATGAACGAAAAGTCAGTCGCGGATATGACTCGTGCTAAAGCTCTTAAGGGTCTCTTTCGTATGGTAACACCTATGTTAACTATGAATGATATCCCCTTGTTGGCAATCAATCACACTTATATGGAACAAGGTATGTTCCCTAAGGCTATCGTATCTGGTGGAACTGGCGTGATGTACTCTGCTGATAATGTA
>Ga0208763_1000337_pt1 | contig 9962 bp, 5 predicted proteins | sample ETNtaG_20_FD_185756 | JGI IMG/M metagenome (GOLD analysis project Ga0208763, IMG submission 185756) | Marine microbial and viral communities from oxygen minimum zone, Eastern Pacific Ocean - ETNP201306PF45B (SPAdes) (version 2) | ecosystem: Environmental > Aquatic > Marine > Oceanic ... | reverse complement strand
AGAAATAACATCAAGCTCTGGTAATAATAAAATAGGTTCGCTGATTAGTACATATAACTATTATTTGCAAATGATGCGAGATGCTACAGGTCTTAATGAAGCAAGAGACGGTAGCACACCCGACAGCAAAGCTTTATTAGGTGTACAAAAATTAGCTGCTGCTAATTCAAACACAGCAACGCGCCACATATTGCAAGCTGGTCTTTTCTTAACTGCTGAAACAGCTGAAAAGATTATGCTACGTATTTCCGATGTTATTGAGTATTCACCAGCAAGAGAAGCGTTCATTCAATCTATAGGCGTGCACAATGTTGCCACACTAACTGAATTAAAAGAATTACATATCCACGACTTTGGCATATTCATTGACTTGATGCCAGATGAAGAGGAAGCACAGAAGTTAGAAAACAATATTCAAACCGCCCTGTCAGCCGGCCTTATAGATCTTGAAGATGCTATAGACCTTAGAGAAATAAAAAATATTCAACTTGCTAATCAAATGTTGAAAATACGCAGACGTAAGAAACAAGAGCGTGATCAGCAGATGCAGCAGCAGAATATTCAAGCACAAGCGCAAGCAAATGCTCAGGCACAGCAGGTAGCGGCACAATCAGAAGTACAGAAGAGTCAAGCTTTAACAGCGCAAAAAGCAGAGCTTGCTCAATTAGAATCGCAACTTGAAATGCAAAGGCTAACACAAGAAGCTCAGCTTAAGAAAGACCTAATGCAGTTAGAATTCCAAATGAATATGCAGTTAAAAGGTATTGAAGTTGACGGGCAAAAGCAAGTTGCTAAAGAAAAAGAAGATCGCAAAGATGAGAGAACAAAAATACAAGCTTCTCAGCAAAGCGAGCTAATTAATCAAAGAAAAAACAATTTACCGCCAAAATCATTCGAATCAGCAGGAAATGATATACTTAGCGGTGATTTTGACTTAGGTTCTTTCGAACCCAGGTAATGTATAGTGTATAATCTTATAATATTTTATCATGGCTGAAAACATAGAAGCAAAGGTTGTAGATACTCCAGAAGTGTCTGCACAAGAAACAGAAAAAGCAGTGCAGGAAAAAGCTGGCGCTGTTTTTGAAGATGGTATGTATAAAGTTGATTTATCCAAACCACCAGTAACAGAACAAAAAACAGAGGAAGATGCCGTTCAAGAGCAAAGCACAGATGAGGTTCCTGTACGCGACGAATCCGAAGCTGGCCAAGAAGTGGCGGAAGAAGTACGGGATTCCGAAGAACCTACCGAAGAAAAAGTAGAAAACCTAATTTTAGAGGAGGTTACAGAAGAAGAAAATACTACTGAAGACATACAAGAAGAAGCGCCAACAGCTGAAGAAGTTGTTGAAGCTATTCAAGAAAAACAGGATTCAGGTATCGAGCTTCCCGAAAATATTCAAAAAGTTGTTGACTTCATAAATGAAACTGGAGGAACACTTGAAGACTACGTAGCGCTAAATAAAGATTATTCTACCGTAGATGATATGGCGCTGCTACGTGATTTTTACAAACAAAACAAACCGCATTTATCTGCGGACGAAATTGATTTCTTAATCGAAGATAGCTTTTCATTTGACGATGAAGTTGATGATGAGCGAGATATTAAACGTAAGAAGTTGCGCTTCAAAGAAGAAGTTGCGCAAGCACGTAAATCTTTGGAAGGGTTAAAAGATCAATACTATAAAGAAATTAAGGCGGGTTCAAAATTAACAGCCGAACAACAACAAGCTGTTGACTTTTTTAACCGCTATAATAAAGAAACTGAAGAGTCATCTAAAGTAGCTGAACGACAAAAGTCTGTATTTTTACAAAAAACCGAGAAGGTTTTTGACGACACATTCAAAGGTTTTGAATACAAAGTCGGTGATAAAAGATACAGGTTCAATGTTAAAAACGCGAGCGAAGTAAAAGATACTCAAAGCGACATCAACAATTTTATTAAGAAGTTCCTTAATGAAGACAATACGATGAATGACGCTAAGGGCTATCACAAATCTTTGTTCACAGCTATGAACGCTGATGCAATTGCTAACCACTTTTATGAGCAAGGCCGTGCCGATGCTATTAAACAAAGTGCGCAATCTAACAAGAATATTAACATGGGCTCTCGTAGCGTACATGCTAATACAAATGTTGGAGGCATACAAGCAAAAGTTTTAGGTGACGATACTTCAAAAATTAAACTAAAACTTAAAAATTACTAAAACATTTAAAAATGGCAACTAACGTATCATTTTCCGGCCCAGCAGCCGGTAGTATAGTTAGCCCAAGCGCAACTCAAATGACGCTTGCAACTAACTACCTTAACTTTCACACAGGTGGAGTAAACTGGGCACAACAGTATCTACCTGAATTATATGAGCAAGAAGTAGAGCGCTACGGTAACCGTACTATCTCTTCTTTCCTACGTATGCTCGGTGCTGAAATGCCCATGACTTCTGACCAAGTTATCTGGTCTGAGCAGGGTCGTTTGCACTTAGCTTATAATGGTGAAATCAATCCTACAACTGGAGCGATTGACGCAATTACTGGTATTGACTCAGGTACTACTGAAGCACACGCTGTTCGTAAAGGAGCTACTGTTGTAGCAACTGTTAACGGCGTTGTATTTAAAGCTTTGGTTACTGCCGGTTCTGAAGCTTCTACTAGCGCATTGACTATCAAGCCTTATGGTGCTGAGAATGTTGATGACCTTGCTGGTATTGCTGCAACTGACAACCAAGCTATTAAATTCTTCGTTTACGGTTCTGAGTTCGGTAAAGGAACTGACTCAATGGGCAATTCTGTTCAGCCTGAGTTCAAGTCTTTCACTGCTAGCCCTATCATTCTTAAAGATCACTTTGAAGTAAACGGTTCTGACGTTTCTCAAGTTGGTTGGGTAGAAGTATCTGGCGAAAGCGGTGAGACTGGATATTTGTGGTACCTAAAAGCAGCGGGCGATACTCGCGTTCGTTTTGAGGACTACCTAGAAATGTCTATGGTTGAAGCTGAAAAAGCTGAGTCTGCAAGTACTGTAGGTGTTGGCGGGACTGAAGGTCTATTCGCTGCTATCGAAGCTCGTGGTATCGTAGCTACAAATCAATTTGATTCTGCTACTCCTGCTGCTGATAAGCTTCCTGAATTTGACTTATTGTTGAAAGAACTAGATAAGCAAGGTGCTATCGAGGAAAACATGCTTTTCTTAGATCGTGACGCTAACTTGTATATCGACGATCTTTTAGCTGGTCTTTCTGCTGGTACTCAAGGTGGTACTGCATACGGTGTATTCGAAAACTCTGAGGATATGGCGTTGAATCTTGGATTTACTGGATTCCGTCGTGGTTCTTACGATTTCTACAAAACTGACTGGAAATATCTTAACGATTCTTCTACTCGTGGTCTTGTAGGTGGTATTTCAGGTGTATTAACTCCTGCTGGTACTTCTTCTGTATATGATCAATCTCTTGGTTCTAACGTTCGCAGACCTTTCTTGCACGTTCGATACAGAGCTAGTCAAACAGATGATCGTAAAATGAAGTCTTGGGTTACTGGTTCAGTTGGTGCTGCCACCACTGGATTTGACAAGATGGAAGTTCACTACCTATCTGAAAGATGTTTAGTTACACAAGCAGCTAACAACTTTATCCTTTTCAAAAGCTAAATTGAGCTTATAATAATTACCTCCGTCGAAAGGCGGGGGTAGTTATTTTTTTATTAATTTTTTATTATATTATATCATGGCAAAAAAAGAAACCGCAGCGAAAGCTGCACCCAAGTGGGAAATAAAAGACAGACTTTACGAATTAAAAGGAAACAATACTCCTATAGTAACAATTCTTAAAAACCGTACAATGTGGTTTGATGAAGAAAAAGGTTACGAGCGTGAAATAAAATATACTACAAATCAAAAAACAGTATTTGTAGACGAAATGAAAGGCCCGGAAAGATTAGGGCATATCATATTTAGAGACGGAAAACTTTTCGTTCCTAAAGAAAAAACGGTGTTACAAAAATTCTTATCATTGTATCACCCTCAAAAAGGTAGTTATTATGACGAGCATGACCCTGTAGCCATCGCCGAAGATGATATAGACTATCTTGAATTAGAAATTGAAGCTTTGAATCAAGCAAGTCAAATGGAAGTGGACAGAAGCGAAGCTATATTGAGGACAGAATTAGGTAATTCAGTATCTAAGATGACTTCTAAGGAGCTCAAAAGAGATCTTATACTATTCGCTAGGAACAATCCAGAACTATTCTTAGAACTCGCTAATGATGAAAACATTAATATCCGAAACATGGGTATTAAAGCAACTGAGCAAGGCCTTATAAAACTTTCAAACGACCAGCGTACATTTACCTGGGCTAGTAATGATAAGAAACTTATTACAGTACCGTTTGATGAAAATCCATACTCAGCATTAGCTTCATACTTTAAAACCGATGAAGGTATTGAAGTATACCAAACAATTGAAAAACGTTTAAAATAAGTGATATTTAGGTATAGGCCTACAATATCCGTGGGCCTAACCTAAAATATTTAAATATGAGTGTAAATGTAAACACTGTATACCAAAGGGTATTAGCAATTACAAATAAAGAACAGCGAGGCTACATTACACCTCAGGAATTTAACTACATGGCAAACCAAGCTCAATTAGATATATTTGAGCAATACTTCTATGATCTTAATCAGTTTGCTAGAATCCCAGGCAATAGCACGGAATATTCAGATATGGTGAATATTCTAGAAGAAAAAATTAGTTTGTTTGAAAGAACAGGTTTTATTTTAACTTCTGATGTTAGCGGCACAAGCTTGCCTACAGATTATTATAGAATAGGCAGTATTATGTATAACGGGATAGAAGCAGAGCATGTAAGCGTAAAAGACTTTGCTTATATTAAAAAATCGCCTTTATCACAGCCAAGTGCTGATTTTCCTATTTATACAAGGGGAGCATACGGCAGCACTATAAATCATAAAATTAAAGTATTTGTCGGCGATTTAAATAATCATGTAACCACAGGAATTACGTGTAACTATGTGCGTAAACCAGATGATGTTGTTTGGGGATATGATACCGCTACAGGTCTTTATAATAGTAGCCCTACCGCAAGTAAAAACTTTGAGCTGCATGAATCAGAAGAGACTGAATTAGTAGTTAAAATATTAGCTATGGCTGGTATTTTATTAAAAGACCCTAATTTATATCAAGTAGGATCTGCTGAAGATACAAAGAACGTTCAACAAGAAAAAGCTTAATAAATGTCATTATTTACAATATCACAAGAACGTTATTATAATAACAGTACTAATTTTACCGGTGATGGTACTACCACTGCTTTTACTATTACAACGGCAATGCTTGATCCTTTGCCAACGTCAAAAGCTGATATACAAATATTTGTAAACAATAAACAAATTAGTGCAGGTAATTATAGCTATTCTTCACCTACGATTACATTTTCAGGTAATACAAACAATACAGACGTATTAGAAACCGGTGGAGCGCCTAAAGTAGATTTGCAAATTGTTGTAGTGCAAATCAATGCTGAAGACAAGTTAGGAAGCTACCAACACATCACACTTGCTGATATTGTAAACAACTTTATGGTATCATATGTTGGTGAAGAAAAAATTATACCAAAGGTAAAAAGAAACAACGTACTATTCTTTGCTCAAAGAGCAATACAAGAGCTTAGCTACGATACTTTAAAAAGCGAAAAGTCGCAAGAGATAGAGGTGCCTGATAATCTTCAAATGAAGCTACCTCACGATTATGTTAACTATGTAAAGCTTGCATGGATTGACGACGGCGGTATAGAACATACTATATACCCTATTCGTAAAACTGGTAATCCCACAGCAATACTTCAAGATGGTGATTACAATTATTTATTTGACAATAACAGCAATCTTTTAACCGCTAATGAATCTGAAAGTTTTAAAAGATTTAAAGAGCTAAATGAAAACGAAATTACAAAACAAGATTTTTATTTAGAAGATAATGGTATTTTTAAATCTTTAGAAGGTGGCCGATACGGCTCTGACTCTGAGTTTATGAATGGAAATGGTTCATTTTTTATTGATGAGCTAAAAGGAAAGATATTCTTTTCATCACATTTATCAGGCAGAATAGTTGTATTAAAATACATAAGTGATGGAGTTGCAACAGCTGAAGAAAAAGTTGTGCACAAGTTTGCAGAAGAAGCGATGTATAAGTGTATAGCACACGCTATTTTAGCAACCCGTGCTAATACGCCAGAATATATAGTTAATAGATTTAAGAAAGAAAAGTTTGCAGCCGTAAGACAGGCTAAGCTACGATTATCCAATTATAAAGCAGAAGAACTCGCCCAAGCAATGCGCGGTAAATCTAAATGGATTAAACACTAAAATATGCCAGAATTAAAAAACCTATTCGTTCAAGGTAAAATGAATAAAGACCTTGAAGAAAGATTAATTCCACAAGGTGAGTATATTGATGCAGTAAATATAGACGTAGCTGAAGGCGGCGAGGTTGGTATTCTGAAAAAAGTTGCCGGTGTAAACCAATTAGACACTATTTCGCTTACAGACGCAAAGTGTATAGGAAGCGTTAGAGACACTAAAAATGATAAAATATATTGGTTTATTACTTCTGATACAAAAGACATTATAGCTGAGTTTAACGGCTCTGACGCGAGTCCTGTAATAGTAGATACAGGCTCCGTATTAAACTTTAGTACATCGGCTGATAATTATATAACAGGTGTAAATGTTTTAGACGGAGTATTATATTTTACAGATAACCTAAATGAGCCTAAACAAATTGATATAGCCTATTGGAAAACTCAAACATCAGATTTTAACACAGTTACAGCCGGCTTATCAGAAGACAGAATTACGGTTATTAAAAAAGGGCCAATAGTTGGTCCTCGTTTTGAAGAGCTAGAACCAAGCTTAAGGGGTGGCAATGGAACGATAGGTGGGAATGTTGTCAAGCTTGATTATAATTTATACACGCCTCAAATTAATGGAACTGTAAACATTTATGATAGCCAATATAAGGCAGCAGACGAAACAACTACAATAGTTCCTAATTGGCAGGTAAATGATATAGTAGAGTTTAAAAATAGATTCACAGATGATTTCGGCATTGAAAGAGAAGCTGTAATTAGAATGCAGTTAGCATCAAATGGAACCGGTGGTCAAGCAGATGCTTGGACAGTTTTAACTAAAACATCTGAAATAAAAGAAGGAAGTGTTTTTTATACAGCAGTACTTGAGGAAGACGAGCCCCTGTTCGAGCTTAAGTTTCCTAAATTTGCTTATAGATATAAATACAGGAATGGCCAATATTCAAAAATGTCTCCATTTGGGGAAGTAGCCTTTATACCTGGTGATTATAATTATTCTGCTAAAGAGGGCTTTAATACAGGCATGGTAAATACTGTAAGAAAATTGGTTCTTAAATGGTTTACTGACGCTACTTTTGGAGCAGTATCTAATAATTTAGTTACGCCTGCAACAAATAACTATGCCGCGGATGTTGAAGAGGTAGAAATTCTTTATAAAGACAGCGTAGGTACTAATGTATATATTGTAGATACAATTAAAAAAGACTCAAGCGGAAAATTTTCAAGTTTATTTGAAGTAAAAGACGAGCAAATATTTAAGGCAACCGCATCAAACCAGCTTTTGCGTACATTTGATAGTGTACCTAGAAAAGCAAAGTCACAAGAAATAGTTGCTAATAGGCTTATATACGGTAATTATTTGCACAACTTTAATTTTACCAGCACACCTACTTTTAATGTATCAACAATTAACTATTTAGATTACTGGGAACAAAACAAGTCTATAAAATCAGGTAGGACATACCAGGTTGGTATAACGTTTCAAGATGCATACGGCAGAGAAACACCTGTTTTTACAGACAAATCTGGTATCATAAAAATTCCATATAAAAATGCCGAGTTAAAACAAGCATTTCGCGTTTCAACTACTGTCACAGCACCAACTGAAGCCACACATTTTAAATACTATATAAAAGAGGTATCTAATCCTTACTATAATATTGCTGCTAGTAACGTATATGAAGAAACAGAAACAGGCCACTTATATCTTTCTTTTCCTTCCCCGGAAGTAAATAAAGTTTCTGAAAACGATATAATAGTATTTAAGAAGGGCTCAGGTAATTCGCCTTATAAACTTGATAATAATAAATTTAAAGTATTAAGTAAGTTATCAGAACCGCCAAACTTTTTAGCAAATAAAGAAGAAGTAACATATGCTACAGATTATTTAGATTTTAACTCAGCGTTTGGTACTGGTACTAAATTATTTACAAAAGCGGCTGGACTAACTCCTGTCCCGGGCCATAACACAATACAAATAGCAGATGCAGGAAGACTTCAAGATGATTCATCACCTAATGAGGTTGATAATGGATTTATAGCTAATATAACTGTTGGTAGCGAAATAAGGTTTAAAAGGTCCGGAACAACTTTAACATCTAAAAAATATAAAGTAAAAGCTATATATAGCGACCCTGACGGGGATAGGGAAATACAAATGGAATTTGAAACCCCTTTTGGTGATGATGTAGATGTTATTTATGATAGCCCCGCTAGCAATTCTACATATCAAGCTGCCATTGAAAAAGTTGAAACTAAAAGCGATATAGGTAACCCTGAATATGAAGGTAAGTTTTTTATTAAGCTAAACGCGGATCCTCAGCTTAAACAAGGATTATTTGAATCTATTGATGAGTCAACATTAGGAGCAATAGCTACGCATGCTAATATTAACATGACTGAAATAACGAACACTAACATTCATGACCTTCGCGAATACTTTATTTCTCATGCTGCTACAATTAACCAGGCTTTAGGTGCAATTACAACAATCAGCGGTGAAACATTAACAAACAGTATTCCTAGCGGTTTTCACATAGTGCTTGTTACAGAAAACGATTACGGAGATTCTCGCGACCAATATGGTAGTGACCCGTTTGGGCAAGGAATTGTAAAGGGCAATTTTTTAAAGTTTTCAGGGTGGAGTAGCGCTTCAGATAATGACTTTAAAATAGATCAAGTCCAAACAGGTTTTTTACCTTCATCTAATCAAAAGTTTTTTGCGATAAAATTCACCTCAGTAATGAATCATTCGCTGCCGTCTCCTTTTGGGACTGATACTACAACCCCTATAACAATTGATGTCCGCGCATATATTATAGATAAAAGCGCAACTTTTTCAGAGCCACCCGTATTTGAAGTGGAACCTGAAGATGGTGTATTAGATATTTACTACGAAGATTTTCAAGCTTTTCCAGTTGCTCAATTAGGTAATAATCAAGATTTAGATTTTTCAAATTGTTTTAGCTTTGGAAACGGCGTAGAATCTGATCGTATAAGAGATGATTATAATGCGCCTATACTAGGTAAAGGCGTTAGAGTATCAACTGTATTTGAAGATAATTATCAAGAAGAAAGACTTGAAACAGGGTTAATATTCTCAGGTATATATAATAGTAAAAACGGTGTTAATAGACTAAACCAATTTATTATTGCTGAACCTATAACAAAAGAACTAAATCCTGAATATGGTAGTATACAAAAGCTGCATACAAGAGACACAGATTTAATAGCGTTCTGCGAAGACAAAGTATTAAAAGTATTAGCTAATAAAGATGCTTTATTCAATGCAGACGGTAACGTAAATATCACCTCAAATACAGCTGTACTCGGCCAAGCAATACCTTTTGCTGGTGAATATGGTATAAGTAAAAACCCTGAAAGTTTTGCTTCACACGCATATAGAACTTATTTTACAGACAGAGCAAGAGGTAAAGTGCTTAGGCTTTCTTTAGATGGTATTACAGAAATATCAGACTACGGAATGAAAAGCTATTTTAAAGATCAGTTTAGAGGGGTAGGCTATGAAAGTAATACTCCATTATTGAAAGGTTCTTATAATGTTGACAAAAACCAATATA
>Ga0208763_1000336_pt1 | contig 9981 bp, 1 predicted proteins | sample ETNtaG_20_FD_185756 | JGI IMG/M metagenome (GOLD analysis project Ga0208763, IMG submission 185756) | Marine microbial and viral communities from oxygen minimum zone, Eastern Pacific Ocean - ETNP201306PF45B (SPAdes) (version 2) | ecosystem: Environmental > Aquatic > Marine > Oceanic ... | reverse complement strand
CGATATGAGTAAGGAAGATCGCGATAAGTTGATGGAAATAATACTTAAGTATCGACACGTATTCGCGTCGCATACAAATACACTGCCTCCAGCAATGGAGAAGGTAAAACCTCACGAGTTTAAGCTTAAGCCAGGCGCTAAGCCTGTGCAAGTCCCATGCCCCAGATTCGGGGCAGCCAAGCGGAAACTAATCATAGAGTGGGTCGAGTGGGCCAAGGAGGCAGGTCTAATAGAACCCGCCGACGGGGCCGAATATGCATCCCGCTTACACCTTGCAGCTAAGCGAGGACCTCAAACATCCAAAGATAAGCCGCCCGATGGTATACGTATAACATGGGCAGGCGTCGAAGTCAATGACACCCTTGAGAAGTCCGTTCCTACGTATACCAATGCGTGGGAACAGATCTATAAGGTGGCGAAATACAAGTACAAGTTCTCCGCAGATGGATTGAAACAGTACTGGTCTATTCCCCTGGCTGAAAAGTCACGGAATATAACCGCATTCTGGACGCCTCTAGGGCTTTGGCGCTTTAAGCGACTAGTCATGGGCACTAAGAATGCAGCCACCATCGCACAAAATGCATACACATGGGCGATGAATAACCTGCTACCCGCTGAAGCGCTTGAACAAATCGCTCAGTATGCGGATGATTTTATGGGTGGTGCGGATACGCACGCGTCTCTGAACGAACTTTTCGAGCAATTCTTGGAAATGGCGTCTCAGGCACGCATCACGATCAACCCTAAGAAGGTGCGCATCGGATATACCGACGAGCAATTTTACGGGTACCGCATAAACAACGGTCGCATCACCCCAGCAGATCGCAACGTCGAGCCCGTGCGCAAGATGCAAGACCCAAAGAACCGTTCCGAACTACGGTCGGTCATGGGCGTCTTCGACCAGTTCAGTGGTTTTATTAAGGACTACGGCAAGGCGGGCACGCCCTCTGCCATAGTCCGCGAACTGGCCAGCGTGAAGGTCCCCTATATATGGACCGAGCGCCATAGCAAAGCGCTTCAAGCGCTCAAGGACAAAGTCCTCGTGGACGGGATATGGATCTACGCTCCGCGCGACGACCTGCCGTTGCATCTGGAGACAGATGGCAGCGACAGTGGCTGGGGGGCAGTGCTCTTTCAGATAGTCGACGGCGAGCGCCATGTCATAAAGATGTGGTCCAAGAAATGGCCCACTGAGGCTTGGCACAAGAAGCCACCCTACCACAGAGAGGCTAAGGCCTGGATGGAAGGCATGGAACGAGCAATCCCGCTCGCCCTGAACAACCGCTTCCCCATCGAGTGCTACACCGATCACAGCCCCCTAACGTGGGTTAAGCACACCTCGGGCAAGGGCCCGGTGAGTCAGTTTATCATCGATAAACTGTCGGTCGTAGACTACAATATGCACTACATTAAGGGGCGTGACAACGTCGTAGCCGACGCGCTGTCGCGATTCCCAATGCTAGGGCCAGGATCCCTCATACGGACCGGCCTTACCAAGGCGCTCGACTACCTGCTATCAGCTCTGGTCGACACCGACATCGACACCACCAAACTGTGGTTCGATGCGCGCAAAGATACGACGCATCTTGTATCGGACCTCTTCCATTGGAGGGAACAGACACAGGAACAGGAGGTGCATAACAAAACGATATGCACCGATGCCGTATCCGAAAGCAGCATCAGCAAGAAGCCCTATACCTTTGGTATCTGGGCGCCCCCAGCTGATAAAATCACGCACCAATGTGCTGCTGCATTCAAGAAGGACACCGCATTTGCGATGCTCGTGACCAGTGACATAGTGAGGTACATCCCTGTGGATGCCCAGAATAACTATGATCACGAGGTAGCCCAACGCCTCAAGGCGGCGGGCAAGATAAGCTTCCTAGACGTAGGTCTAGTATGGATCATACATAAAGCACCCAAGGTGCGACAGGTGTATGACGTGGAGCGACAAAGCCCCACGGTCGTAGAGGAAGGTCCAATCAGCCTCCAAGACACCGGAGAGGATCAGGCCATTGAAGGTCCCGACCTCGAGAAGCTCACCGAGCACATGACCAGCAACAACGCTACTCCAGCAATGACAGATTGCCCGGATAGAGTGGCCTGGATTAAGGAGCAAAAGGAATGCCTCTTTGACCGCATATGGAAAGGCAAAGCCTCCAAGGCCCCTGACGGGCTCTGGTTCAAAGTGGGCTCTGATGGACGCAACCGCACAATAGTCCCTCGAACCCTACAGGACAAGCTGGTGCATTGGAAGCACTACAGCATGTGCCACATGGGTTATAAGAAAGTCTACCATGAACTCGCTAAACGGTTCTGGTGGAAAGGCATGCACAAGATGTGCCGGGAGATATGCCAGGCCTGTGAGCTATGCGCACTCCTCAAAGCCAAGATGAACCTCGCGCACAAGCATTTCTCAGCAAAGCTGTTTTGCACGCCGAGGACGTCATACGGGTCGGACTACTATGGCGTAAGGAAAAACACCCTGGGCTACTGCCAAGTGCTGGGCATCATAGACCTAGCCACGGGGGACTTAGTCCTTAAAGCCAGCAAGCACGCCGATGCCGCTCATGTGACCCACACTCTCTACCATGAGATTATACTCAGGAAAGGAGTACCACTGCTATTCCACTCGGATGCCGCTAAGGCGTTCATAGGAACAGCGATGGAGGCGCTATCCAGCACCTTGGGCATAAAGCAGACTAACACTCTCGCTCATAATCCAAAGAGCAATGCCAAGATGGAACGGGTATGGGAGTTCGTAGGTCGTGCGCTAAAAGCCATGACCTCAGAACAATACGAACAATTTCACCTGTACCTCCCATTCCTTGCGCATGTCTGGAATAACACTCCGGATGCGGATACCAAAGTGACACCCTTTGAGGCTGAGCGTGGCATGCCCATGCGTAGCATAGAGGAGAGTCTCACGCAGAACCCTCCAGCAGAGGGTCTGCCAGCCGATGCCCAAGATCTCAACACCATCGCACAGTCGTGCAAGGCATACGCTAAGCTGCTAGCCAGCATCAAAGCGGTTGAGAAGGTCACGGCGGCGAGGAACCTTAACGCTAAGGGACACGCCAAGATTACCTACAAGGTAGGAGATAGAGTCACCTTCTATCTCCCTCCCACTCAAAGGCAGGCCCAGGCCATGGGTAAGAACCCAAAGCATATACTGCAATACGCAGGGCCGGGCCGCATAGTACGCAGCCTGTCCAAAAATGGGACAAGTTGGGAGATCAGCTGGAACGGTCGCAGATACCAGCGCAATGTTATGCACATGCATCACTATCGCCCCGATCAGCATGTGCTCTTCGAGCAAAGGGCAGTGCATGACAATTCTGTCATGGTTGGATCCTTCGTCGCTGTGCTTGACACAGAGGGCGATGCCAATTATCACGTAGCCAAAGTGATCAAAACCAATCGGACGCTCACCGTGTTGCACTACATGGGCACGCAGTCCACGCAGCTTCGCAGCTGCGTTTGGCGATACATGTTCAAAGAAAAACCCCAGGGCAGGCAAGCGAGGCGCAGGGGCGCAAAGCCCGACGCCGCATACCGCATGCACGTCCAGGAGAACGGCTACCCTAACCCCTTACAGGGTGAATTAGATACAATGCCTATAGGGCAGAGCCTCATCGTGCTACCCAACCTGGGTCTCGATGATCACATGCGGCTTACGCGGGATACTATCCTGCTGCTGCGAGAGCTCCCCTATAAACATCACGTCTACATGAAAACGTGGACATAGCAGTTTTAATGAGTTCAGTTTGGCACTCACTTAGTGGGGCCTCATATGATGTTTCGACCTCTCAGCGTGCAACGCAGCATTTAGCCGCCGCGCACGTACTGGCCCGTGACACGAAAGCGTCATGCGGCACCTCAGATTTCTGCTCACCGAGCGACCACTTTACAGCATAGGAATACAACACGGATGGACTCCCGCTAGGGCAACAAAGCAACAGGCAACAAAGCAACACCACTGTCTCTCATATACCTTCTTTGTCGACGACAAGTCGTCTGGGGGGCATGTCAGGCAGCCAATAAGAGGCCAGCGGTTACGGCGGTTACTCCGCGGCCAACAAGCGGCCTCCGGGAAACCGCCACTAGATACGAGTATTACGAGTAGTAGTCTAGCCTAGCTATTAGCCAGTCTATCTACGAGTATTAACCATTTACGTGTATTAATTGTAAACCTAGCTCTTACTTCCAAAATTATTTCTTCGATAAAGGTGAGGGCCTCATGGCCTGAACTTAGGAAGCCTACCGGGAGCCATTAGGGCCCCGGTAGCCAAAAATCCCCTCACAAACTATAGTTTGTGACTGGACACTTTAGTGTTCAGCACCATACTATTGGGGTATGCGCTTTTGCGCATAAATAACGGCCCAAAAAACCGTTCTGCACTGTTTTCCTTCGGGAAATCAGTGCACTTCCGTGGCAGCAATGCCACTGAAGTAAAACTAGCGACGCCGGGCTAACGCCTGCTGCGTCGCACCCCAAATTAAGCATGCTTGCCTAACGGCAGCATTAGCTTAATACTGCAAAGCAGCTTTGCTGCTGCGCAGTCGCATGAATTTTCACGCTTAGCGTGAAAGTTCCAATTACGTAATCTTGGCATATATGCCAAGACCGTAGCAGGCAGCTTTGCTGCCTGCAAGCGGAGCATTAAATTGCTTCGCTATATAAAAGCATAATAGTGCTGCTGCCTTCACGGCAAGCCGCTATTAAGTCTCGTTGTTTGGGCAACGAGCAAAACCCAGCTAAGGCGCCAAGGCGCCCCAAGCACACCCTTGCTCACGTGTACCCTGGTCCCTGATGGACCAACTGCACGGTTCTAAAAGATTGCCTTAAACCCGTCCTACGCGGACGATAGTAACCCATAAGTGGTGCTATCCTACCGTAAGGGCGGACTGGTGGGAAGTGGGTCAGTGCGGCACTATGTGCTGCGCTGCCCAATGACCTTCCCCCGTTAGTCCAGTCGACAGTGGTTAACCCTTCGGGGCGGACCTACTTGTCGGCACGACGCGGACCATTTTTAACCTTTTTTACAAAAGCAAGTTAATCCACCCCTTCGGGGGAGTGAACCTCTGCAAATTTTGACCTGAGCGTCGAGAGATGTCCCCAATTTACCCCTTCGGGGGAGTGGACCTCTCGATGTTTGGTCTAAAGCGTAGTGCTTGCAACAGCCCCAAACGACCGCACACACGCTCGCGTATGCACCTCGCCCATAGAGCACAGTGCACGCATAAGCGGCGCATAGCGTCCACTCATAAGCGGCGCATAGCGTCCACGCATAAGCGGCGCATAGCGTCCACCCCTAAGCGGCGCATAGCGTCCGCCTATAAGCGGCGCATAGCGTCCACGCATAAGCGATGCTCAAGCGCTCGCTCATATACACATAGCTATTTAGCATAGTGTACCCATAGTCACCTAGTTACGTGCGCGCACACTCCGCATAAACTAGTTAGGCATGCATCTCACGTAGGGTAATGTTCCTTTTACTATCCCGTGTTACTGTCCTTGCCTGTATAGTCTCACCTATACGAACCCGCATGATTGCCACCTAGGCTACCTCAGTCTGATCCACTGTAGGAACATGCAAGCATAAATATATCTATAATGGGCAGTACCATTCCCCATCCCTAATAAGTGATAGACCAATACATCACACCGCAAAGCCGCAAAGGCTAACTAATGCATTGTGTGTTGACTGCAGCAACATACGCATAAGCAAAAGCAATGTCCAAAAGGACAGGCAATGGCAACCAAGGTGCCGCCAGAGGCGCCTCTATGTCCATCGCTGAGAAGCTCAAGGCCAAAGGCCTGGGCATCAAATACTCCAAGTTAAAGCAGAATGCACATGACCCGCATTCCGCTCCTTACCGCCAACCATCGGCGAAGGAGGACTATAAAGACCCAATCAAAGATTTTGGGGTCTACCCGGCTAACGAGGAGCCGGACCAAGATTTTGGCGTGTTCATCAAACTGCACACAACTGTGCGGGCACTCGCTGAAGATAACATGCGCGAAGTAGAAGACAACTACTACAAGCATACCCTCGGCATGAGCTCCTACCTCGACAAGAGTGAAGGCGAGTTCGAAGCCATGAAGGAGTACTTCGTATCCGACCCGCTTGGCTTAAAGGTAATCGATACCAACGACACCAAGTGTTGGAAGTTCGTGAGAACCTCCGGAGGCACCACACCCCTTGCGAGTGCTACAGCCCCAACGGGCAGCGGCCTCACGCCGTCGGCAGTCAGTACCACCAGTGGTAGGACGCACACGGTATGGGGTACCGGAGGCAGTGCCGGTGCGCAAAGACAGGCGATGCAGACTCCGTTCTACACCGACCTCCAGAAGCTGCAGAAGAACTACTATATGTACCTGCGCGCAAGCATCCTCCTCTACATGGACGAGGATGCGCAACGATATTACAAAACTATCATTGCTCAGGAGGACAAGAACAGGAACCTCCCAATTGCTGAGAAGTATAAGCCTGACAAGCGCATTCCCTGGAAATGGATCAAAGAAATGGTCTACACCCAGATGTGCTGTCACACCAACGGCAACTATTTCTACAAGCCTCTGATGACTCTTTACCGCAAGGACGGTCAGTCGCGCTATGACTGGTGTCAACTAGTCCAGGGCGCGCAAGAGAATATCAAAAGCTTCAAGAACGGCTACGATCAGATAGGATCGCAAGACGCTGTTGAGAAGCTGTGGGACTGGCTCTGTCCTGAGGAAGAACAACCTGTCATGCGCCAATACTACAAGCGCACGCATAGCCCTCCGTACAAGGACACTCAAACCATCCTGACTTCGGTGACCCTGGAAGAGCTTATCAATGCCATCACTATCCATGTGGACAAAAGTGAGTGGCCAGTCGGAACCCCGTACTCCAATGTCCGCTGCAAAGCTGGACGCGCCAAGCTCCTCTACGCGCATAAATATGTGCAGAGCCTCCGCGATAGAATCGTTGAGTTGGAATCCTCGCAGAACGCCAACAGGCGCACGTCAAACAGAACCCAGAACACTGAGGGACAATCTGACACCGAGGCCTTCCCTATCATGGAGCCTGACATGGAGGAAGCTGCCTTCGCCGACGGGGGCAACAGTGCTCCAGGCGGAAAGGAAGGCAAAAGGCTAAAGCAGAAGCGCAAGCGCAAGAAGAAGCGCAAGCGCGGCGGCAAAAAGGCCAACCAACGTGATCAAAAGTCCACCAAGGCTAAGGAGAAGGGTGACCCCTGCCCCAAATGCCTGAATGACGGACTCGGCTTTCAATATCACAATGGCAAGTGCGATGAAAACAAGCGCAAAAATGCCGTTATTGCCATGAAGAAGAACATCAAAGACTCCGGTAATAAACCGACCTCCTTCATCATAAGCAAAATCTATAAAGCCAGAAAGAAGGGACGTAAGCACAAACCCATCACGGACTACCCCATGGGTGCTTGCAAATGGTGCATGGCTTGGGGCTGGGAGCCTGGACGCTCCACACACCCTGATAACAAATGCATCTACGTTCCTGACGGACCGCTGCACAAGAAGATAGGCGGATCGTATGAACAAATGTACTCATCCAAGCTTGACAGCAATTTCTACAACAAACGTAGAGAGGTGTTCCAAGAACGCCGTAAAGCAAAGAAAGAGGCCGCCAAGAGCGGGAAGAAAGTCAAATTCGTGGGCAAAATCGAACGCGTCCCAGACGAACACTCTTTCGACACCATGCTAGGCCGCGTAGCGCGTCAGATCGAATCAATTGAAGACACTGCCGCCGCCGCTCCGGCCAAGAAGGCTAAGGTCGACACCCCCATGTCGACCGCTGCGAAGGAAAGCAACGCCAACCCCATCGACTCAGTCGAGGAAGACGCTGCACCCCCGGCCAAGAAAGATCAGTACCTAAGCGCCAGCGCCCTCGCACCCGAGATCGCAGAGGCAGAAGCCGATGCTAGTGTTGGTGCAAGCGCCTGTACAGACGCTGACCTTGATGAATGCCCAGACTTCGAGTTTCCAGAACAGGAACCCGCTTTGGAGCCAGGCGAGGTCATGGGACCTCCCCCACCGAGGCCAGTCAAACGCAAAGGTAATCAGGAGCAGCTCCCTGCAAGTAAGCAACAAAAGCTGTCTCCCGATCAAAAGAAGAAACGTGATCCCCGCGATCCAAGCTTCTTCATGATCCACGCTGCATGCATGGTCAAGTGGGGTTCTTTTCAGAAGGCTAACTTCAAGGAGAACCTGATCGCCATGCGTAGGCACCTTTTCAATGACAGGAAAGAGTTCAGACACGTGGCCAACGAGATCAAACGCATCCCCAAAAAGATACGCGAAGAGATCAAAGCCTGTGACTGGGTGAAACTCCCCAAACACTATGTCGATCCCAACGACGGCAACGTGTCAGACGGAGAATATCCCGAGGATAAGGATGGACTCAACTATGCGGAACAACTCCGCGTTGACGAAGTCTGTCACCTACTCAATGAAGAGCCATTGGCCGAAGAGGGGATGGACCCCCATGAGCGGATGAAGCGTCAAAGCATTGCCTCTCTGGTAAAGGGCCAACTCCCTATGTGCCTCCTCAGTCCTCTCGCGCATGATATTACGAGAGAGTACATTATCCTCGAGCGGACCTACGGCCTCGAAGATATTGATCCAAAGGACTGGACGATCGGTGACAAAGCCGCGAAACGTGATAGCGAAAACATTCACGTCGGCGCACACCAGTTGTACATGAAAGCGCTGGTGCAAGGCGGCCTTAGCGAACAGGAAGGAATTGACCTCCTGGAATGCCACTATGGGCGCCATCAGCACCGCATGAAGCAAGCTATGATCCCGCGTGTAGAATACCTCACTCTGCTGCGCAAGTGGAAAGCCCGCATGAAGGCAGGCGACTGCCCCATCGGTAAGTACCGCAAGAAACAGCAACGCTTAGGCAGGCTCCGGAATGCTGCCCGCAAGCGTGCGCGAGAAAAGGAAGAAGCGGAAACGCTGACCACCAAGTACCCGACCGGACCGGTCATCGATGAAAACGGTGTCCACACTCACCCTCTGGCAGGTACCAAGGCAACAAGCCACAGCGAATTTGTCGCTTCAGGCTTAGCCATTTTGGAAACCGACGACCCCGACCAGCCTAGCAGCTGTGACGAGGACGACGACAAAGCAAACAGCAAAGGCGATCCGGGATCCGCCGAGAACCCGGTGAAGATGAGTTAGGGTTTGACACCCGCAAGAAAAGACTACGACTGCGTAGCAAAGGATCGAACAGTGTGATTGAAATTCCCACTGAAGCATATATCCCAGCAGTGAAGCATGCTAGAGCATCTTTGCCTGTAGCTAGGACAATTTCTGTTAATGCTAATTTGAATACGAATACGATCCCATCAAATGAACCGCTTCTAAGCGAACAGAAAGGCTTTAAATTACTACAAGCCTATATGCATTATAGAGACCCTCAGGGTCGCATCAAAGTAGGTAGGGTACAGCTAGACACGCAATCAGCGGTCAGCTATGCACGACCCGACTGTAGCATAGTCCGTGCTTGGAGACCGTGGGAGTCCAGAACTGCCATGGGCATAAAGCGTGAGAAAATAGCTCTCAAACAGCCAACTAGCTTTACAGTACTGCGCAAGGGAGAGCCGGTAGTGATAGACACTAACGACCCCCACAAGAGCCTTGGCAAAGGCATTGTAGCATTACTCAGCTTAGAGGCTATGCAGAAGCTAGGTATCGACCTCAACTACCACGCCAAGTTCACAACGCATAAGCCGGTCAAGTTCCTGGACAGTCTCGCTGAGACCCACCAGCAGAACGATGAATCGCTGCGCGAACTGTTGGAAGAATATGCGCAGCCTCTGTCTGCTAAAGACATGTGCCGCGTAACCAACCTTTCTGAAAAGGTCATCCAGGATTACCTGGAAACCCACGAGAACGAGTACGAGAAGAAACCCATACACCTCGAAACGTCTCTCGATATCAATCCCGATATG
>Ga0208763_1000335_pt1 | contig 9986 bp, 10 predicted proteins | sample ETNtaG_20_FD_185756 | JGI IMG/M metagenome (GOLD analysis project Ga0208763, IMG submission 185756) | Marine microbial and viral communities from oxygen minimum zone, Eastern Pacific Ocean - ETNP201306PF45B (SPAdes) (version 2) | ecosystem: Environmental > Aquatic > Marine > Oceanic ... | reverse complement strand
CTTAGAGCTACCTCGGCTCTTCAGGGCTTTGTTTTCCACCTTCTTAGCTGTTGCTGTAGGAGGTGGGGGTGGCGCTGGAGGAGGCGGCGGGTCTGGGATTTTAGGAGATGACATGCACATAGCTAGTCTTTCGTTAGGATATTTTCGTTTTGGATTTTATGTTGTTCTTTGAGAAATCGGACTACGGAACGCTGACCATAATAAAACATCAAAGCGTTCTGGGCAGTCCCATGATTAAAGTCATCCCGTAAAGGGAAAACCTCCTCTAACTTATTGATAAAATTAGACGAAACAGCGGGAAATGCGTCGTTTTTGTCCATATTAGTCCACCTCCTTTCTACGCTCCAGCATACCCAGAGCGATGGAACTGTATCCAATTAGGTCTTTGAAGATGTCAGAAACGGTGTCCCCCTTAGTCTCCAAAGACAACCCTCCATTACAGAACGCCTTGAGCCTCTGCATCTTATCGCCCATCCGAAGTGATAGTCCGATGAGAGGGTCTACCCCAAACTCACTGGATTCATCGAAGTTAGCGAACGGATTAGATGTATCTGCCCCACCCGTATAGTCATCATTCTTCTTACGAGTTAGTGAAGAAATCTTACGGAACTGTTCAGCTTGGAAGGCAAACCACCACTCCTTGTTGTGAGCAGTGTGAACCTGTAGGCTGTCAGAGGCTTGATATTTGATTGAGATACCCAACCACTTAGCTACAGCGTGTTCCGCCTTAGCTCCTTTGGAATACTCCCATCCATTCAGCATATACATATGCGTGGCTTTAGAAACAATTTCCACAAGGTCTACCAAGGCGCACTCACGGGGACACAACTCACCCACCTCTACCCCAAGCTCGGCTGCTTGCTGCCTGCTTAAAGCTGCTGGGTTAATAACGTCGTAGCCCCTTTCTTTCCACTTGGCGGTAGCTGCGTCAAACTCTGGGAAGTTGTAATCTTCAATGCCAGTCATAGGGCCAGCAATGTAGATTGTTTGGTCTCCCAGATTGATGTCTATTTGTTTGGTGTCCATAGGGTAATTTCTCCTTTGTCGTAATCTTTGTTCTGTAGAATGTAAGCAAGCCGTGCTGTCAGGAGAGCGTGTTTCTCTTGAAGCCCTTTGGACTTGTAGATTGTAACAACGCCATCCCAGTTCCAGCCGTGTTTATCTAGGAGCTTCACTGCGGTCTTGGGGCCAACGCCTTTGAGACCTTGGTAGCCATCAGTGGCGTCACCCATAAGTGTCTGCACCAAGTGAGCCTTACGTGCCTCCTCTTCGCTGCGTGTGGTTAACTCGTCGCGGAGGAAGTTGTACCAAGTGATTGGAAGTGTAGCGAAGTCCTTATCGCCAGATACAGCAATGCTATTCTCTGGGTCTTGCGTACACATAATACCAATCAAGTCGTCAGCCTCGATACGCTCCTGCTGCATATTGGGGTGGCGTTTCTTTACCTCTCCAATGATGTGGGATAACGCTAAGGGCTTACGCTTATTCTTTCGGTTACCTTTGTATGCTGGGAAGATTTCGTAGCGGAAGTTAGTCTTAGGACTGAATACAATGAAGTATGTCTCAGCTTTTAGCTTGGACACGATAGACTCCATAAAGTCATCGAAGTAAGCCAAGGAAGCATTAACGTCCGTGTGTAGCGTCCATATATCATCATCCCACTGGGTCTCTACCTCATTACTAAAGGCAGCGCGGTAGGCGAGCATATCTCCATCTATGAATAGTGTTTTCATGTTAGGCTTGTTTAGTTGTACATAAACTTAGCGACCACGGGACTCTTATCGCATTCGACATAATCGTCTGCTTCATCTTCATAGTCAGGGATAAGCTCATAATGATGTTGAGGCTCAGGCGAGGATGAGTCGCCATAGTGAATGAACTCTTCGATAGCGGGCTGAATAAACCCATCGTCCGTGGGTAGCACAATGTTGAGTTCTTGGTGTTCCAATTCGGATAATACTTTAATTAGTTCTTTGATTGTCATGTTAGTGTGTTTCTGACCAGTTTTTGCCTACCTTGAACTCACCGTCCAAAGGGCATTTGAAGCCAAGAGTTTTACCTGCCTTGGCAAGAGCATTTACAAAACAACGCCCGAGACTTTCAGCGTCTGATGCGTCGCAACTGAACTGAACTTCGTCGTGGATATTGCCGTGTAATTCATAAGGTCGAGTTGCCATCTCTGAGAACTCAACGAGTGCCTGCTTCATAACCACTGCGCCTGCGCTTTGTAGCAACAGGTTTAACGCAGAGTGTGCGGAGCGACACGGTAGGTTACGTCCATCCAGACCTATTAGTTGGTTTGTCTGCTGCACCTTGTTAGCCACTGCTTCCGACAGATGGCGGATAGCAGGTGTCTTGGACATAAATGATTTCTTAAGCTGCTTACCTTGCTTGGATGAACCACCAACAATAGAACCAATCTTGGCGTCACCTGCTCCGTAGAGGAACGCATAGATGAATGTCTTAGCGTCATCCCGTGTAGGTAGACCAGCAGCTTTCTGGTTGGCTGTGTGGATGTCACCCTCAAGTATTTCCTTGGCATAAGCACCGTTGTCCCAGCCCCAGAGGTAGTGAGCTAAACAACGTAGCTCCAAACCAGAGGCGTCAGCACCAACAAGTACTTTACCTTTTGGAGCAACAAAGCACGAGCGACACTCCTCACCATAAGGAGCGCGACTGGCTGGGACTTGGGCTACGTTAGGGTTCTGGTGAGTGCAGCGTCCACTGATAGCACCGTTGGTATTAACTCGTCCGTGTATCCGACCATCTCGGTACAACTTGAGCCACGCTTGGTTACCTTCAGCTACCTGCCCCAAACGCTTGGTAAGTAGGAGATACTCGCAAAGCAGGAGAGCGTTAGGAGTACCAATAGATTTAAGGACACCCTCATCAATCTTAGGGCGCTTACCTTCAAACGTGTCAGGCTTCCAACCTTCCGACATTAACCGCTCACAAATCTGGTCACGGCTGTTTGGGTTAAATGGAATCTCCTTGGTACGTTTAGGCCCGCGTGTAATTTCCTTGGGCTTCCACCCCTTCTCTACTAGAGCTTTCTTCGTCTTAGATGTTGTGCCGTCTGGGGCTAACCACCAGTGACTCTTGAGTGTCTCTATGGATGGGCCAAAAGACTTAGCAAGTTCATCACCTAACTCAGCACGGCGAACCATAAGAGTTGATGTAAGCTTCTCTGCTGCCTCAAGGTCGAAGGGAAACCCATTCCACTCTTGGCGTCGCATAAGCTTAGCAAACTTGTGCTCAAGTGTAAGCATACGTACGTCAGGTTTCTGGTTTATGAAATGGTCGTACAGGCGGTACGTCACATAGGTGTCCTGCTTGCAGTACTCAACCATCTCTGGGGTGCAGGTTGTCCAGTCCTCGGTTTCACCGTGGTTGTCTTTAAGTACACCAATACGTTTACCCCAAGCCTTGAGACTATGAGAACCAATGAGTTCTTTATCAAAGCCCTCACGTTGGAAGTCTTGGTTGCGGATGTCTGGGTAGATACAACGAGCCATTACCGCAGTGTCTAAGACCATAGGGTGCTGAAACCCATACTTCTTATACAATGCTGGGTAATCGAACCCAATGGAGTTATGCCCTACAATAGCATCATACTTTTGTAGGCGTTGAAGTCCTGTAAGAACGGAGTCACCTGAGAAGGCGAGCGTTCCTGAACTGTCGTGAATTGCAAGACAATGTACGGTCTCAAGGTCGGACAACTTAGTCCAATCCTCGATGGCGTTTGTCTCAATATCAAAGAATGCTATGCTATTCATTGGTTGGTATAAGTGTGGTTAAAGGGAGAAGTATTCCCCGTGATGTGTTGTTGTCCCCACCCCTCACGTCTCGCTTTGTTCCTTTAAGGGGCTCAATGAGAGATTTGAGGGCTGGTGTGGGGAAGAAGATGATTAGATTTTCAACGACGAAGCAGTAATAATCAGCTTCGGAGCGGTCGATGCCAGAGACTTTACCTCGTGACATATACTCAACAAAGACATTGCCCGTCTTCTTTGCAAGCATATCTTTTTTAATTTCGATTTTCTTTTCGGATAGCAACTTACCAATCTCTTTCTCAGCTAGTTGACCTACTTCAAGGTCATGTCGAAAATTTGAGCAATATTTCATTCAGTATCAGAAGGGGTTTTCGGCGTAATGTTCCTCAGACATAAAGCCAGTAGTTGGGTCGTAATTGAGGGCGCAGGCGATACCCGTTTCCCCAGAGAATCTGTTTTTAAGAACACGAACAACTGTCTTGTTTCTATTGTCTGGACACTGACCATTACGCTCCAGTCCACAGCAAATATCACTTAGCTGAGCGATAGCTGCTGAGCCTCGGAGTTGAGCTAGGGATGTAGCTGCCCCCTCCTCGTGTCCCTTACCTTCAGGACGCTTCAGGTGGGAAACAAGTATCATACCGATATTGGTCTCCTCAACTAAGCTGCGTAGCTTGGTCATCGTGTTGTCAATCATCCGACGTTCATCCCCATCACCAAGTCCAGAGACAACGATAGACAGGTGGTCAAGGACGACATACTCAACGTCCATAACCTTAGCCATATAACGGATGTGGCCTAACAAGTTGTCACTGTCGAGTGACCCCCAGTGGTCGTACAGGAAGCAGCGCCCAGAACCTACAGTGTTCTTGAAGGCTTGGTTGTACTCCTCGCTTGCACTAAACTCAGGGTCTAGGTGGATAAGCTTACCCATCTCCAGACCAATGATTGAGTTGGCAGTACGCTCTAAGGATTCTTCCAGAGCAATGTATCCAACGCGATGCTCACTAGAGGTCAGAATATTGTGTGCAATTATCTTACAGACGTGACTCTTACCTACACCGCTTCCAGCGCAGAAAGTAACAATCTCACCACGACGTAAGCCGTGAGTAATTTTATTAAGACCGTTGAATGGGTAGTCGATAGATACATTGTTCTTAGGAGTTGTTAGTCGTTCATAAAGGTCAACACCATCAATGATGTCGTCTGGTTTCCAAGGTTTGGCGTCCCACATTGCGCGAACGATTTCGTTCTTCTTGTTTGCAAGGAGGAGCTCGTTGGCGTCCTTCATTGGAAGTCGTGCAATCTTGGTCTTACCTGCTGGAAGAAGGTGGCTTACCTCTTCAGCTGCTTTACGCCCCTGCTCATCTTCGTCGAACATAAGGACAACAGTTTCAAACTGGTCTAACCAATCGAACTGGGCTTTGAAGATACTCTTTGCAGACTGCGCCCCACTAGGCAGAGAAACAACAGGCCACTTTCCATCTCCGTTGGCTATAGCTACTGACAGACAGTCCACCTCGCCCTCGGTAACAACAACCATGCGACCACCGTTAGGCCACAAGTGCTGACCGAAGAAGACGCTGGGCTTTCCCTTGCATTGGAAGCGCTTGTCTTTGAAGCGGAGCTTTTGAGCTACTACTTCTCCGTCTAGGTTTTTGTAGTTAGCTACGTGGCAGGGCTCCTTGTTGTAAGTAGAAACTCGGTAGTCATACTTCTTACAAATATCTTTGGTGAGTCCACGCGCTGGGATGTCTAAGAACTCCCCTACTAAAAACCCCGAAGCGTTGTCTGGCTTGGGGGTGACCGTGTAGGAGTTATCTCCTTTAGGGTTAAATATACCACAACTGTAGCACTTGGTGCTTCCGTCTGTGTTGATTGTGAGTGCATCGCTTGAGCCGCATTCTGGGCAAGGTTGGTGTGTATGTGCTGGTGTTAGGTTATCCATTCTTTCGGTATTGTTTTGTGTGACCACAGGAAACCGTGCTTGTCGCACCATTCCGCATAAGTGGTTTTGCTTTTCTTGCTGAGTGTGTTGTAGGCGTTCTGAAAACAAAATCTGATGTCCAGTTCTGGGTTGCATTTACGCACGTTTAAGTGCTTCGTCCTGTCGGAAGCCAACCAGTACCCCTTGGCCTCAATGATTACCCCGTTGGGTAAAATGAAGTCAGGGGTATAGGTTGACTCCTTCGTGTACTTTACCTTCAGACTTTCGTAGTCGAAGGGTGCTCCCACCCGTTCAAGGGTGAGAGCCAGTTGTGCTTCGAAGCGAGAACGGTATTTAGAAGCCGATGCCTTGCGGGGCTTCTTCTTCGAACGCTGTATCCAAGGATTCGCCATCATTTACGTAGCCGTCCTCTTCGCTGTCGAAGCCGAAGGTAGAACCGCCAGAATATTCAATTAGTTCGATGATTTGTGCTGCCTTTAGACGCAGCGTGTAGCCGAAGCCGTGAAGGTCAGTGTACCAAGTGTAAACCTCGACACTGAGACGAAGGGTTGAACCGCTACCGATGTTAGGTACATCTTTAATACGATTACCCTTGGAGTCGAAGACGGGGACAACGAACTCAAGGAGTCCCTTCTTAGTCTGACGCTTTGCTACCTGCTTAGCGTAGATTTGGAAGTCGCCATCTTCGGTGATTTTTACTGGTAAGGAGGTCGCTCGCTTTAGCTTCTTACCTTTTAAACGGCACTCAGCTTCATACTCTCGCTCGACAATATCAACGACAATTTTACTAAATGCGTTGAAGTCATCTTCGCTCACGTTGATTTTACAATTATACACCCCATCAGAACTAAACTTGTAATCTGGTGCTTGGATGTGTGGGTACACTGCTGTACCTTTTGGTGTTGTCAGTACTTTACTCATGTTATTATCTTTTTGGTTATTTTTGTGGCTCCGTTAGGAGAAGAAATACTTACTACCCAGTACCTCTGAGATGTCTGCGGTTCCGTATTCTGGGATGTCTGGAAAATCTATGTCAGGATGAGCCTCCTCTAATTGCTGTCGGAATAAGTCCAACTGGTCAAGCGCAAAAACTCCAAGATATTGCTCGCGCAAAACTTTGGATAGTTCGGTGCAGGCGGTGGCGTGAGTGCCGTAGCTGTCGTGTATCATTGCAAAGTCCCATATTCCCTTCTTGTTGCATTCAATGACGGTCTTGGTCAGACAAGCAGCATCAAGGCTGTGAACAAAGTTAGGACTGATGCCAGACTTCTGCTTACGAGGACTAATTTCATCGTCGTCGCTATACCACTTTATGTAAGTAGCCTGTCCACTAATGCTGGTGTTGACGTTTTGACTGGTGGTTTTGTGGTAGCTCTGGAGAACAGGAAAGCCTGAAGGAGTTACCCAGCTTACAGGCTTTCCGTTTTCTGCCAGCACCTTGGCGCAGGACTGCAACCAGTTCATACAGTCCTTCGGTTTGTCGAGGACTTCATTGATTGAAGCCCACGTCAGTTTACTGAGGTAACCAGTAACTTTGTAGCGTTCATCTTCTGTGAACGGGTTGGCGCATCGGGTTTTACGCAGTGTGTCTTGATACCATTCATCGACATAATCACGGCACGAGTAGAACGTACCGCCGTAAGGCCACACCATTGTAGGGCGCTTGGCAAGCTTACGATTGATGCCGAACTGGAGCCACTTAGCTGCGTAGGGGTGAGTGTCTTTGTTAAGTTTATCTATAATGGAGTCAGAGACAACTTTGTAAATATCTTGTGGTGAATCACTTGCGAGTACATTTGTTGCTCTGGCTCCATATTCGTCCCTCATGAGCATAGACAGGATTTGCAGTCCGTTGTTACTAGCGTCGAGATTGACTGGCAGGCGCGAGTTTAGCTTACCAGTTTTCTTAAGCTCGCCCCATTCAAAGCACCACGCAAGGAACTGGAAGGGCTCGTCAGCGTCCATCCAGCCTAGATTAGTGGTAGGACTCTCGTAGATAGCGATAGCGTCCTTAGAGAAGCTCTCAGCCCATTCTACGCGCTTGTCTAATGTTAGCTTGTCGTTACCAAAGGTGTTGGCTCCTTGAATTGCTAACCACTGAACGTCTTCGTCGGTCTTAATACGCGCCGCTCGATGAAAATGGAGTAACCCACGGCTTATGTCTGGCCCTTGGATGCCTAAAAATGCTGGGATATTGTAAATACGACCTCTGAAGTCGCAGTGTGAGGGGTAAAAGAAGCGGTTATCGCTAAGCTTCTTGGCTACATATAAGATTTTACTAACGAGGAGGCGGCGGCTGGTGTTAGACAGTCGAGCGTTATACACCTTCGCTGCCATCCTCCTCCAGAGAGTGTTGGATTCTTTGTTTTCTTTAAAGTCGAGGGGAACAGGTGGGAGAGATTCCTGTTCTCTTGAGGGAAGCCCATCGACAATAACATTATTTTCCCAACACCACTCCATTGCTGACAGAACCTTGGTGTTAATTGCCCAAGGTGTCTGTTGAATTAGGTTTGTAGCCTCCATCGGTTCAGGGAGAGCACCCGTGATAGTACGAAGGTACTCCATGTTGTTTGTTTTGATGAAGGGGACTTTAGGTAGGGCTGTATCTGAATGTTCGTAACCTCCATCCCAGATGTTTGTCCAACTGGCTGGTAGTTCCACCGTAGGTAGCCAGAAGGGTTCGATGAATTCACGGTGGTCATTGAACTCCTCAATCCATTGAAGAGTATCTGGAGTAGCGCTGACGTAACGAGTGGGGCGCTTACGGCTCTTCTCCAGTATGTAGGTGTATTCAATGAGGTTGGTGGATACACGAACAAGCTCGGTCATAATCAAACCGATGTTTAACTTGTCGCGGTGAGCCCAAGGTTCCCAAGCATCCATTAACCCCTTCTCGGCTTCGTGCTTCATACTGGAACGTATGTGGCGCACCTTGGCTGCTGTACCTTTACGACGTACAGCACCTAGGATGATGCCCTTACCTTTGTCTTCATTGTTTTCCACAAGGAAGCGACAACGAAGCTCATCTTCAACACGAGCCCCTAAGAAGATGGCAGCACTAGCCAGTGTCTTCTTTTGGGTAATACAATCCAGCAGAGTTTTGATACTGATGTAGCTTAAGACCTTTGGGTCTAGGTCTTGCGTGTCCATCTGGAATCGTGCTTTATTGTCAACTCTAGACAGAGAGGCCTGCCAATCCTGAATTGATTTGTTCAACGCAGGGAGCGCAGCTCTCATTAAGCGCTGACCGTAGGGCGTTTGTAACTCTGCCCCGCGATTCTTGGCTGACTCGACTTTGGCTCGGTATCTTCCGACTCCTAGTGTGGTCATGTCCTCATTCAGCTCTGCTTGTGTTAATGTACTCATGTGAAAATATTGTCACTGATTTGTCACCGCGCAACAGTAAACTGCTGTCAGCAACGGATATGTGTTTGAAATTATTATATAAAAATCAACGATTTACGCTGATTTGAAAAATACGGAAGACTGTAACTCCCTCGCGGAGACGCACGCTAGGTTCGATTCCTAGGTCGCCCACCACTTAAACTACTGATATTATTGCATTATTAGTCCGTCCCCTAAACATGTCAATTTCGTAAAATTGTCACTGATTTGGACGAGGTGACAAAAATTGTCACTGATTTGTCACTGATTTTTACTCCGTTTCAGGCGACTCGGTGAGAATTTTTGACTGTAACCTAGCAATCTTGGCTTTAAGACCCTCAATATCCTTGTTTAAGGTTTCATTTTGCTTGGTCAGTGAATCACAAGCCTTGGTCATAGCATTTAAGCCACGGACAAGGACGGACTCGGAGTCAGGTTTGAACAGAGGTCGGTTTGTTTTTGATATACTCATAATATTTGTTAGGTGAAGTTAACCCTCGGTTGATTTCGGCTGTAGTTTTGTCACAAGTTGAGGGGGTAATTTGTGACAAATTTGGGTAGTTAACTGGCTAGTTTTTTCATAGTACCTCCTTAAATTCTTTTTCAGTATTCAGGATACGCAAAGCATATTTTGCAACGTGCATCAACGCATCGATGTCCTCGTATTCAGTAAATCTGCTACCGATGGTTTCGATATGGAATTCCTCCTTGCCCTCTTTGAGCCAGCAAAGAGTATAGCAGGATTCTTTTCCGTTATTGTCCATCCACCCAACAATTTCCGCTGGTCGCTCACTTGATGCGTGGTTGCCGTTGCCTGACTCGTCTTGCCAAGTCCGAACAACCGCTTGTCTGAACTCTACGTTTTTATATCTCATAGTTTT
>Ga0208763_1000329_pt1 | contig 10057 bp, 1 predicted proteins | sample ETNtaG_20_FD_185756 | JGI IMG/M metagenome (GOLD analysis project Ga0208763, IMG submission 185756) | Marine microbial and viral communities from oxygen minimum zone, Eastern Pacific Ocean - ETNP201306PF45B (SPAdes) (version 2) | ecosystem: Environmental > Aquatic > Marine > Oceanic ... | reverse complement strand
TTCAATAAGGACAGACTCGGGCTGACTCCCATCGGCACCGAAGACAGTCACTGTTGGAAGATACAGCATGTCACCAAACCAGCAAACGCCTCTGGGGTTCCACCTGCCCTGGCATCGGCCCAGACAGGTACTCCAAGCAAAGACTCCCCCAAAAAGAAACCCAAGAAGGGTAAGAAAAAGTCCAAAAAGGGCAAGAAAAACAAAAAGAAAGACGCTTCCCCCGATTCGGGAGAGGAGTCTTCGTCCTCAGCAGTTTCAACCGGTGGAGCTGTAGCAGCTTCGTCCGGGAGTGGTGCAGTTAAATCTTATAAGACTCCTGTCATGACTACCTTCTACCGTGACCTGCAGGCACTACAGAAGCAGTATTACATGTACATGCGAGCAAGCATCGTCCTATACATGGACGACGGCGCCTTAGAGTTTTTCAACACCACTATCGACCAACTGGAGGATTCAATGAACCTAGGTAAGGACGAGAAGTACGAGCCAGGTAAGCGCATCTCCTGGGAGGATATCAAGAATGTAATCCTCGAGGACATATGCGTGGACGCCAATGGTAATTTTTACTACCGCCCTTTGCTAACCATTTATCGCAAGGATAAGCAGACCCGTTTTGATTGGTGTACTCTGATCGACGATCTGCGCGAAGGCATACATGGTTTCAAGCAGGGGTATGACAAAATTGGCACCAAAGACTTCGTCGAGAAGCTATGGGATTGGTTAATCCCTGAAGACGAACAAAAACCGATACTCAAGTACTTTAGGGAGACCGCTTCCAAGAAGTATGATACCGAGAAGGACATGCTCAAGGGAGTGACGTTGAAAGAGCTAATCGATGCTATCAACGTAAAAATGAAACATAGCGACTTCACTGATACAGTGTTCATGCGTAGCATGTGTCCTAAGGGCACAGCCAAACTTCTCTACAAGCACTCCTATGTACAGGGGCTTAAGGATCGTGTTGATAAGCTTGAAAAAGCTAAGCGATCTCCTCCTCCTAACCCAAACGGTGCAAACACTCGTAAGAAGCGTAACCAACGCCGTAAGGGAAAGACTCCAAAGGCGATCACAACGCCCCAAGAGTCAGAGGAGGGAGAAATTGAGGAGGAACCCGATTTCCTTGCTGCAGCGGACCACAGTGAACCCCTCGCAGATGATTCACCCAAAGGAAAGACCACCAAGAAAGGTGGCGGTAAGAAACAGAAAACCTGGGCTTGTATCAAGTGTCTCAATGATGGATTAGGTATTCGTTTTCACACCACTAAATGTGATGCCAATAAGCGAGCCGCAGCTCTTAAGGTTCAACAGGAAAAGAGAGAGAAGTCCGGTGTTAAACAGGACGACGCATACTGGCAGTCGAGGATGAACAAAGCGCGTCCCAAGCGCAAGTACAAACTCGATGAGTACGGACCACACCATTGTGCATGGTGCATTGCGTTCGGTATTCCGCCAGCGTTTGCACAGAAGCATCCTGCCAAGACTTGCATTTACAGGTATGATGGAGAACTCCAGAAAGCCTTGAAATGTAATTATGTCAAGATGGCGAGCGGGTTCTCTAAAGAACAAATAGACAAGGCCAAGAAGGCTGTCTTTGCCGCGCGCAAGACTGACAAAAAGGTCAAAAAGGTACGCTTCATGGGTGTAACTAACCGCGTCCCCGATGGTGAGGTAGACCCAAGCACTGCCAAGGTCAAACGCCACCCTAATGACCCTGATTTCTTCATGGTACAATACGCCGTATTCCAGAGGTACGGGGCAATCAAAGGGAACACCCGTGAGGTTCTCACCTCCATGCGAAGGAACCTGTTTGAGAATCCTGAGTTGCGCAAGAAGTTCGCTAGGGAAATCGCTCAATCACCCAAAGCGATTCGCAAGAAGGTCAAGAAGGTGAAGTGGGTGAAGCTACCGAAGCATTACGTACCTGAACAGAACTCCAAAGCCACAGAACAACCCATAGACCATTTGGTGAATCTTGATGGCAAATTGATGACCAATGTAGAAGCGGAGAAATTATATCCCAAGGGCACGAGCAATTTGCTTCCCAGGGATGCAGTCAGAGAGTCCGGGTACCCTGAGGGGCGAGATGAGTTGGATTTTGATCAGCAAACGGAGGTCGACTCCCTCGCTGCTAAGTTCGACCACGAACTCCGAGAAGAACTCGAATCAAAACAACCTTCGGCGCAAGTCAAAGCCGCCATGCGTTTGGCTGACAACAAAGCCACGCAGGAGGAAGTTGATGACCTCACTGTACAGATCCGCAAGGAGATCAATATGCTTGAGCATGCAGCTGCAATTAAGAGAAAGCTGGCGGAAGGGTTCAATCATCACGCCCTAACCCATGAAGAGAATGAGGTCCTGTCAGCAGCTCACTCACTGCACATTGGTAGACACCAAATGAGACTCAAGGCACTGTGCCAAGGCAGGCTAGTGGATGATGGTGAGCGCATCTATTTCATACAGACCTTCGGGTCCAAACTATTAGAGGCGAACACGCGACCACTGAGTCCAAGCGAATATCAGCGCTATGTCAACATGCACCGTACCTACGAGAGCAGAAATGCAGAGCAGATCAAGTCACGCGCGAGGAAGCGCGATCGCCTTATGCGCTTAGAGAAAGCGAGAAGTAAGAGAAAGAGGGTGGCCGCGGAGAAGTCAAACAAAAAGCTCTCCAGACGCCAGCGTAGGCGCAAGATCGTTACAGATGCCTTACGTTCACTCCTCAAGTCCGGGTCAGACTCGGCCATAGACGACAGCGATGATGGATCTGATCCGTCGGGAGACAGCGACGAGGATACTATGGTAACCTCATCCAATTGCTCTAGACCTCACAAACCCAGCACGGCACAATCAACCGTGTATGTTCACACTCAACCCACAGGGGACTCTGTTGTGAAACTCGGGTTTGACGCACGCAAAAAGAAGCTCAGGCTGCAGTGCAAAGGGTCCACTTCTAGGGTGATAGAGCTCCCTACTGAAGCGTATATTCCTGCCAGCAGATATGATAGAACATGTTTGCCTGTTGCTAGGGTACATTTTGGTGACGCTAATTTAAATAACAGTGAGACCCCAAATAAGAAGACTCTTCTTAGTGAAAAGAAGGGCTTCAAGCTGCTCCAAGCTTTCATGCAATATAGAGACCCTCAGGGTCGCATCAAAGTAGGTAGGGTACAGTTGGATACGCAGTCGGCTGTCAACTATGCACTACCAGGAGTCAGTGTGAACAGGGACTGGCGCCCCTGGGAATCCCAATATGCCATGGGAATAAAGAGAGAGACAGTGAAATTAGGTTCACCAACCAGCTTTACTGTTATGCGCAAGGGCGAACCAGTAGTAATAGATACTAACGACCCTTATTCCAAACTCAATGATGGATGCGTAGCTCTCTTGGGCTTTGAGGCAATTCAGAAGTTAGGCATTGATCTTAATTATCACGCCCGCTTCAGCTCACACAAACGAATCAAGTATCTTGACAATCTTGATAAAACAATCAGGGAGAGTGATGAGATATTGCGCGCGCTGTTGGAAGAACACGCACTGCCCCTATCCGCAAAGGATTTGTGTCGCATAAGCAATCTCTCAGAGCGAGTCATAGCAGATTATTTGAGTGCGCACCCGAGCGATTATGAGAGGAAGAAGATAGAACTGGAGTCACTAGACATCAGTCCAGACATGAGTGAAGCCGATAGGCGTCGCTTGATGCAAGTCATCCTCAAGTATCGCCATGTATTCGCCGAATACTCGAATACATTACCTCCTCCTATGAAGAAGGTAAAGCCTCATAAGTTCAAGCTCAAACCCAACTCCGAACCTAGGCCGGTACCACCACCTAAGTTCGGCCCCGCTAAGCGAAAACTCATACTAGACTGGTTAGATTGGGCCTTGGACCCTAACGGGGACGGGTCGCCAGGGTTAGTCGAGCCAGCCGATGGTGCTGCATACGCATCTCGGCTGCACTTAGCAGCTAAATATGGAGCCAATACCCCCAAGAGTGCACCGCCAGACGGTATACGCATAACTTGGGCGGGGGTCGAAGTAAACGATACCCTTGAGAAATCCATACCCACGTACACTGATGCGTGGGAACAGCTTTACAAAGTAGCGGCTTACAAATATAAGTTCTCTGCAGATGGGCTGAAACAGTATTGGTCAATCCCTTTAGACGAAGAGTCAAGGGACGTTACAGCCTTTTGGACCCCCAGAGGGTTGTATCGATTCACGAGGTTGGTGATGGGTACTAAGAATGCGTCCACTATCGCACAGAATGCTTACACATGGGCAATGCATAACCTCCTGCCGAAGCACGCTTTCGATCAGATAGCTAACTTCGCAGATGATTTCATGGGAGGCGCGGACACACATGGGGATCTCATAACTCTGTTTGAGGAGTTTCTGAAGATGTCCTCCGATGCAGGCATTACCATTAACCCTAGCAAAGTGCGCATAGGATACACACAGGAGCAATTCTATGGGTATGTTGTGAACGAGGGCAAGATCTCTCCCGCAGCACGCAATCTTGATCCAGTTAAGAACATGGTCAAACCCACTAACCGGTCCGAGTTGCGGTCGGTGATGGGCGTGTTCAATCAATTCTCAGGTGCAGGGTTCATTAAAGACTACGGCAAAAGGGGGAGCCCTGCCAGTATCATTAACGAACTCGCAAGCACCAAGGTTCCCTTCATATGGACTAACAGACATACGGAGGCCCTAGAAAAACTCAAGGACATGGTCCTAGGCAAGGAACTGTGGTTGTACGCGCCTCGCAACGACCTTCCACTCCATCTGGAGACAGACGGTAGTGAGGACGGCTGGGGGGCAGTATTGTTTCAAATAGTAGACGGGGAGAGGAGAGTCATTAAGATGTGGTCCAAGAAGTGGGCCACTGAAGCATGGCAGAAGAAACCTCCCTACCACAGAGAAGCCAAGGCTTGGATGAACGGTATGGAACTAACCATACCCATAGCCATGTTCAATAAGCATGCGGTCGAGTGCTACACTGACCACAGTCCCCTGACTTGGGTCAAGCACACGTCGGGTAAAGGTCCCGTGAGCCAGTTTATCATTGACAAGCTGTCTATCATCGACTTCAACATGCATTATATTAAAGGGAAAGATAACGTCGTAGCCGACGCTCTGTCCCGCTTCCCTATGTTAGGTCCCAAGATACTAGTTAGGGAAGGTCTCAAGACCGCGCTGGACTACTTACTAGCGGCTCTTGTCAATACAGACATAGATGCCACCAAGATATGGCTAGACGCACGTAAGGACTCACGACACTTAGTCGAGAGCGTTTTCCAGTGGCGAGAGGCAACTCAGGTAGCTGAGGTGCACTCGAAACCCATTCGCATGGAGCCGGTCTCTGAGAGTAGCATTAGAAAACTGCCTTATACCTTTGGGATATGGGCACCTCCTGCAGATAAGATCACCCAACAGTGCCATGCGGCATTCCTCAAGGACGTACCATTTGCATTCTTGGTACCCGGTGACCTTGTCAAGTACATTCCCCTCAACCAAGAGGGCCAATGTGATCCACTTGTGAGACAGCGTCTACACGAGGCAGGTAAAATAAGCCTGCTGGATCCAGGACTAGTCTGGATAATACACAAAGCACCACAGGTGAGACAAGTGTATGATGTTGAACGACAGGCGCCCGCCATCACGAGTGACGGCCCTATAGAACAACTTCACTTCGAGGCATCTAAGCCTATAGAAGAACCAGACTTGGAACAGCTGATGGCTCATGTACAGAGCTCAGTTTTAACGCCTCCTCTTGAACGCTGCCCTGACAGACAGTCGTGGATAAGAGAACAGAAGGCGTGTCTTATCCCTCAGATATGGAAAGGCAAGGCCCACACAGCCCCAGATGGACTGTGTTACATCAAGCAAGATGATGGCCCAAACAGGATCATAGTTCCTAGGACACTTCAAGTCCCCTTAGTCAAGTGGAAACATTATAACATGTGCCACGCAGGGCCAAAGAAAGTGTATCATCAACTAGCTAAGAGGTACTATTGGAAGGGCATGTCTACCATGTGTCATAAGATCTGTAAAGACTGTCGCCTATGCGCCGTCCTTAAGCAAAGGATGAACCTGGCCCATAAACACTTCCGAGCGAAACTGTTCTGTACACCACGTACAGCGTACGGTGCGGATTACTATGGTGTCAGGAAAAATGCTAAAGGCTTCTGTCAAATCCTAGGCATTATAGACCTGTCTACAGGGAACTTAGTCCTTAAGGCAGGTAAGAGTGCCTCAGCAGCGCATGTGACCCATACCCTGTTCCATGACATAGTACTTAGAAAGGGAGTACCCTTACTCTTTCACTCGGATGCAGCTCAATCCTTCTTGGGCAAAGCGATGGAGGCGCTCTCGCGCACCCTCGGCATCAAACAAACGAGTACGTTGGCTCATAACCCAAAGAGCAACGCCAAGATGGAGAGAGTCTGGGAATTCGTGGGTCGTGCCCTACGGGCAATGACTGCAGAGCAGTATCAGCAGTTCGAACTGCACCTCCCCATCCTAGCGCATGTATGGAATAACACGCCAGACTCACTGACAGGGAGAACCCCCTTCGAAGCGGAGCACGGCATGCCCATGCGGGGAGTAGCGGAAAGCCTCTTGGAGAACCCTCCAGTAGCAGGTTTACCCGCAGATGCTCGAGACCTTGCAGCCATAGCTATATCAGCAAAGGCTCACGCACAACTCCTAGCAAATATCAAAGCTGTTGAGCGCACACTAGCAGCCCAAGCCCTTAACGAAAAGGGATTCGCTAAGGTTAAATATCAGATAGGAGATAGAGTTACGTTCTATTTACCACCCACACAGAATCAAGCCCAAGCAATGGGCAAGAATCCTAAGCACCTGCTTCAGTATGCAGGTCCAGGCACCATAGTCGCCTCCCTGTCGGACAAGGGTTCCGCATGGGAGATAAGATGGAACGGACGCACCTACCAACGCAACGTCATGCACATGCACAAGTACGAGCCAAGCGAGCACGTACTTTATGAACAACGTGTGATGCACGATAATGTTATCATGGCAGGGTCGTACGTCGCCGTCCTAGACGACAGCGAGGATTCATTCTATCACATAGCTAAGGTCACCTCAGTCACAGACACGGTGACGAATCTCCATTATATGGGCACTAAGTCCAACCAACTACGTAGTGCAGTATGGCAATACCTCTTTCACGAGAAGTGGAGTGGTAAGAGAAAAAGAAGGGGCAATACCTCTCAAAGGTACCTCCTCAAAAATAGCGAGAATGCGAGTCCGCATAAGTATACGGGTCGTATAGAAACTCGCCCCATGGGAGATAGCTTAATCGTGTTACCCAATCTGGGCTTCACAGACGCGATGAGATTAGGCACGCACACAGTGCGCCTACTCAAAGAACTCCCGCTTAAACACCATGTGTACCTAAGTACCTGGCAGTGATCTGCTAAGGTCGCTCATTGATATTCGTCTATGAAGATCACACCTATTTTGGAACCATAATGGCTATTTTTGGTGTTTTACTCGGTAAAAATCCGGGACTGTTTATTCGTGAGTCAGGGAAAACCCTGATACCCCAAAACACTGGTGAAAACCCCACAAACTGTAAAAAGGTTACGTAAAGCGTGTATGCCGACGGCCGCCACACACACTGTTAAGTCAAAGACAAAAAAAAAGGGGAGAAAAGGGGGCATGACGGACGTCACGCCACAACTGACACTTCAATTTACCTTCTTATCGACGACGCGTCGTCTGGGGGGCATGTCAGGCAGCCAATTAAAGGCCAGCAGTTACTTGCAGTTACTACGTGTAGGAATCCGTTTACGTGTATTACGTGTATATTTAATCGTAACCTAGCTATTACATTCATCTTTTCAACGAACAAGGTGAGAGGCCATCGTGCCATCCGTAATCGTGTGAGCGGGCCCCAAAAGGGCCCGTGAGCACAAATAACCCTCACAAACTATAGTTTGTGACTGGGGTCTTTTGACCCCAGCACCATACTATGAGGGTGCACTTTTCACAAGTGCAAACTCGCCTATAATAGGCACAAACGGTGCAAATTTCTTCGGAAATTTGGCATCCGCACGCTTGGCTCTGCCAAGCGGGCGTAATAAATTTACACGCACCAGGGCTTTGTCCTGGTGCACCAACGGATGTTCTATTCCCTAGGGAATAGGCATTCACTAATAAATCCAGGTTGCTTTGCAACCTGGTAATATATTGCAGTGTGCTTAGGCGCCTGCAAAAACGGCAAATTATGGCATTTTGCCATATTTGTCAACTTATGCTGCCTTTTGGGCGCATAAGGGGGTTCAAGCGCTTGTCGCTTGGCCCCAAATGAATGGTTGCCCTCTAATAGGGTAATCATTCGCCAATAAATCCAGGTTGCTTTGCAACTTGGTAACAACTGCAGTGTGCTTTGCACCTGCAACAAACGGCAATATTGGCGCAAGCCATATTGTCATCTTGCGCCGCCTTTGGGCGCGCAAGGGGTAAACAGCGCTTTGCGCTCGAGCCCAAACCCCGCGCGTAAGCGCATTTCTATTCTTTCTTCTCGTTCCTCCCTATGGGAGGACGAGGCCTCGCGTAGGCGGACCCCTGATGGGTTCGATCCTACGGTTGTAAGTCGTTTTGTAACCCCCTCCAGATCGGACTGTGCGCAAGCACACAACCGTAGGAGGGGCTCGAGGGACCTGGAATTAGTTAGCGTGCCCTTTACGGGGTGCGCCAAACTGTTCAAACAGGTCCCACGCCTCGGTTCTGACCGCTTAACAGCGTCCTCAGAACCTTGGTAATTATTTTTACAGACAGAATAGTTAAATTTACCCCTTCGGGGGAGTGAACCTATGCGCGTCTGGGGCAGAGATTGACCCCTGCAACCAATAAGTGGTTGGGGGGGGCAATTCTCTTGCCCGTAGGTAGTCTAGATGGGTAATGTGCGGCTATTTAGAGGCCAAACATTCCCACTAGTAGCAAGGTTCGCAATTTCGATTCAGAGTCAGGCTGCGGTATGTTTAGCATCCTCCTTGGGGGGAGTGAACCTCTACGTGTCTGGTCTCAACCCCTCTGCAACCAATAATAGGTTAGAGGGTTACTGGTACAATAGTCTAGTAGGGTATTAGCATAGGATTGATTAACAATCATGCATCCCTACCAGTACAAGTACTTAGTGTGAGAACATACCACACACCCCAAACAGCCTCGCATAGCTTGGCGCAGCATGTGCTGCGTCTCGCATAGCTTGGCACAGCAGGTGCGCATGTATGCAGGGTGAGCTTTACCGCCCCGTACATGTCGCAAGCCTGTAGGCAGTAAATGCCTAAAACCAATATTATTGTATGCAAGCGCATGCGGAACACTAAACACAGTGCCCTGCGCGCGCATGGGCTGATCACCTATGCGGCATGCATGCACCCTAACACACACGCTAGCATAAATCCGGGAAGTTATACATGCCTCGGCCTAGTGATATGTCCCATTCATCACAATAACTGGGCACACCCTGTGCACTAACAGTGGCACGTGGGTCACCCAACCTATGCATAGCCCGCTTAACCGAATTCATCGTATGTTGCATGCAGCAATTGAGAATAACATGTCGAGCAATAAGGGCAAAAGCAATAATGGAGGGACTGGTTCAGTGAACCTTGAGTTATCTTTCAAAAGTATGCGTGAGCATTCAAGTGATCCTTACTCAGCATCTGTGAGGCGCTCCTCTCGGCATGATAAGCTGGAGGACCCCCTCAGCATGTTCAAAACGTGGCCCCTAGGTGAGGTTCCAAAGAGGGTCCCCAAAGCGGGGCTCAAGTTTATTCGCCGTAATACGGAGTCTAGACATGGAACTTCCAATCGCTCCCGAGTGGAGTACGATTTGAAGGAGTTCGAACACAACATGTGGGTGCATACCTTTAAGAACAGCTCGTACTTCGGTGCAGCTGAAGGGGAGAAGGAGAGAATGATGCGTTACTTCAATAAGGACAGACTCGGGCTGACTCCCATCGGCACCGAAGACAGTCACTGTTGGAAGATACAGCATGTCACCAAACCAGCAAACGCCTCTGGGGTT
>Ga0208763_1000328_pt1 | contig 10093 bp, 11 predicted proteins | sample ETNtaG_20_FD_185756 | JGI IMG/M metagenome (GOLD analysis project Ga0208763, IMG submission 185756) | Marine microbial and viral communities from oxygen minimum zone, Eastern Pacific Ocean - ETNP201306PF45B (SPAdes) (version 2) | ecosystem: Environmental > Aquatic > Marine > Oceanic ... | reverse complement strand
GATCGTTTAATCCTCTTTAAATCATTTTCGTGTAAATAGACTCGGCTCGTACCAATTATATCGTTACTGTACTCAATTAGAAATGCATGTCTGTTGGAGTGTCCATAATACTCGAATCCATCAATTTTTATTTTTTCTCTATCCTGTCCTTGATTAAGGTAGTTGATGATTTCATCGCTTTCGTAAATCCAAACCAAATTGACTTTATATTTTTCTTTCACTGATTGCACCCAAGAAATAAGAGGGCTTTGATCTTCAGTGGATCTTGATTCATAACTTGGTTTATATACCAACCAAGTAATCTTGTATCTCTCGCCTTTCTCTTTTCTTAGTTCCTGTATTCTAGCCCTCGCTGATCTTATAAAGTTGCCCCACCATCTATCGTGTTGATATTTCTCTAGCCGCAGGTCCTCCCATTTTCTTAGTGCCGGCCCTCCGCTTAAAATAATGTATTCTCCAGAGGAATTTTTTTTGAAAGAAAAGTTAATCTTTTTATTGAAAACTGCTTTTGTCTCAAAGGTTCCAAATGACAACAAGATAATAAAAAATAGACTTATCTTTAATGGTGTCTTCGCGATCATGAATAACGAGATCAATTAAATATTGATTTATAATGTCTCACCCATGATTAAGTCTTCGTAATTTTGCCTTTTTCTTACAACTTGATGAGTGCTGCCTGAGACCATTATCTCTGCGGGAAAGGCTCTAGAGTTATAATTTGATGCCATCACGAAGCCGTAGGCACCGGCACTGAGAAGAGCAATATGATCACCCTCTTGAAGTAAGGGTAGTTCTCGGTTTTGAGCAAAGAAATCTCCACTTTCACATATTGGTCCAACAATATCAACGACCTGAGTTTGTTCACTTTCGTTATTTAGTGGAACTATTTCATGATGCCCTTGATAAAGAGCAGGCCTTATGAGATCCCCCATACCTGCATCTACAATAGCGAAATTTTTTGCGGTGCCGATTTTTTTATATAGGACTTTCGTGATTAATGCTCCTGCGTTACCAACCATAAAACGCCCTGGCTCTAGAAGTATCTTTATTTTTAATGGGCTTAAAATTGGAACTAACTTTTCTGCATACTCCTCAACAGTGAGAGGCTTGTTGTCTGGATCTTTTTCATCCCACCATTCTTTTTTACCGCTTGCTAGAGCCTCTTCATAAACGATTCCAATTCCGCCTCCGATACTAAAGAATTCGATTCCATAAGTATTCTTTAAATTAGTGACTAACGGTGAAACTTTTTCAACGGCTTCTAGAAACGGCTTAACCTGAGTCAGCTGAGAGCCTATGTGCATTTGTAGCCCTCTTAGTTTTATATTCTTAAATTCTGATGATGCCTTGGAATAAAGATCCTCAATGAATTCAAAATCAATTCCAAACTTGTTTTCACTTTTACCCGTTGAGATGTACTTGTGGGTTTTTGCATCAACGTTTGGGTTTACCCTTACGGCTACTGGTGCGATTGTATCTCTTTCTTTTGCGATTTCATTGATGAAACGTAATTCAGCTTCACTTTCAACGTTGAAAGAATAAATCCCTTGCTCTAACGAATATTCAATTTCCTCTCGAGTTTTACCTACTCCTGCGAATGTGCACTGGTCGGCAGTTCCTCCGGCTTTTAGAACTCTAAAAAGCTCACCTCCGGAAACGATATCAAAATCGGCACCAATATTTTTGAGTAACTTTAGAACTGAAAGGTTCGAGTTTGATTTTACTGCAAAAGCAATGTGGTGATCTAAATCACTTAGAGCTGAACTTAGACGGTTGAAGTTATCTTTGATTGTATTCTGAGAATATACATACAGAGGTGTACCGTAGGTACTTGCCAGCTCATTTAGGGCAACGCCTTCACAGAATAATTTCCCGTTTTGATAGTCAAAATCGTGCATTATGATAAATGCCTAATATCTTAGGCCCTTTAAATCAAGGATTTGGCGCATCAAAATGACGGAAATCTCTTGACCAGGCCTGTTATTCAACTATTCTACGCGCCCCCCTTAATAATAGATTGGATAAGAATTATGGCTAAAGTTTGTGAAATCACTGGTGCACGAGTTCGTCGTGGAAGTAGAATTCATCGTAGTGGATTGGCTAAGAAAAAAGGTGGAATTGGTAGACACGTTACCAAGGTTGTTAAGCGAGATGTTTCACCTAATCTTAGAAATAAGCGTATTTGGGTCCCAGAGCTCAACAAATTCGTTAGGGTTAAGCTTACAGCCAGAGCACTTAAGACCGTTGCCAAGAACGGTGCTTATGCAACTCTTAAGAAAGCGGGATTGATTTAGATTTTATCTTTCTATCCCAAAAATTTTCCTCGAAGGATCAAACCTGCTTATACCTACATTGGATTCTTGTAGCGCGATGTTTTATGCGATATAAAGGCTTTTAATGAAGAGTAATCGCAGAAAATTTTTAAAGGCTTCTGCTGCGAGTGCGGCATCCTTCCAAATTGTTCCAAGACATGTGATTGGGGGTCAAGGTCATACTCCTCCCAGTGAAACGTATGGAGCTGCACTGATTGGTTGTGGTGGACGAGGACCTGGTACCTACGAATCTATGGTGCGTAAACTGCCCGCTAGATTGGTGGCTGCATGTGATGTTCAAAAAACACGGGTGAATGGTTATATTAAAAGAAAGAATCCTGATGCGAAAGCCTACAATGATTTTAGGAAATTGCTCGAAAACCCTGACGTTGATCTCGTTGCTATTGCAACCCCTCCGCATTGGCATGCATTAATTTCCATTGCTGCTGCAGAGGCGGGTAAAGATGTCTTTTGTGAAAAGCCTATGACACGTTTTATTGCAGAGGGTCGTGCGGTTGTTGAGGCTTTCAATCGTTATAAAAGGGTATTTCAAATTGGTACCAATGGTCGTTTTGGGGCATCCAAAAGTAGGACGAGTAGAACAATTCACAAAATTATGCGAAGCGGGCTGCTTAATCCAAATCCATGTGTTCACATTAAAAAAGGTGGTCTAAAGTTGAATCAATGGAGTGGGAAGCCTGGTCTGAAACCGCGGATTCCGTCAGAAGATTTAGATTGGGATCTCTACTGTGGTCCAAGTCCGCTTAAACCATTTGTTACGGATCGAGTTGGAGGAACGCATCGTAATTATTGGGATTATGAGGGTGGGGGAATGTGCGATATGGGGCAGCATCATTTTGATCCACAGCAGTGGATTTATGGCAAAGATGATACCAGTCCTGTATCAATTGAGGCTTTTGCTCCCCCAGCTCATCCAGACGTCACAGGGATGTGGGCATGGGTTGAATTGACTTATTCAGACGGATTTACTTTTGTTATGGACAGTGCCGAGTGGGGCCCTGGTTATGATAAAAAGGCCTCAAAACAGGTCTCTCTATCTCAACTTTCTGAGAAAGATCAGCAAAAAATTAATGCCATGCCAGACCCTGAGCCTTTGCTTTCATTTGCAGAGGCTGTTAAGCAAAGAAAGCAAGCTGGAGGTCACCCAGAGGCGGCGCACCGAGCAGCATGTATTTTACATCTGGCCAATATAGCTATTCGTCTTGGTAGAAAATTGCAATACGACCCAGAAAAAGAACAATTCGTTGGAGACGATGAGGCCAACCGGTTCGTAAATGTACCGATGCGCTCTCCTTGGCACCTGTAAGACTTTCACTCTTTAATAATAATGGATATTAAACCTTATCTCGATTCATTTCCGCTTCCTGCAAAGCGCGGAATTCTAAGTGATGTAAATAAAGAGGAGACAGATAAAACTATTATAGAGGTCATGAAGGCTCCAGACAAGGTTGCCCTTCAACTGGTAGATCGCTTAATTGATCCTGGAGCTCAAGGTAATGATATTCAGGCTCGCCACTTGCTACACGCGATGGCTGTCCGTATCCCAGACTATGATAGAAGAGAGGGGCCTGGTTTGCGATCTAAGTTTTGTCTTGCCCTTGCAAAGACTTTGTCTGACAAACGTCCCGATCGAGTGAAAGCTTTTATCATCCGCCAATTGCAGTTGTGTGGAGGCGAAGAAGTGATTTCTAAAATTGGTGAATTTTTAACAGTGCCAGGTATTGCCGATGACGCGGCTCAGGCCCTGATTGCTATTGGGAAAAATTCAGCAGGTCAATTTCGTAATGCAGTGCCTATGGTCAGAAATGATCCTTCGCTTTATAGTAATGCTCTTCATGGCTTAGCTCAGTTGGCAGATGACTCTTCAAAGGATATCTTTATAGAAGCATTAAAAGATGATAACGATGAAAGTCGATTGCTCGGCCTTTGGGGATTGACACAACTTGCTGATGTTTCCACATTGCCACTTTTTCTTGAATCTGAACTGAAGGAAAAAGGGTATTCTCGGATTAAGTCTGCAAGTTATTGTTTACAGTTTGCTGAAAAAATAAACAAGATAGATGCCATTAAGATTTATCAGCACTTGATTAAAACTCGAACATTACCAGATGAAAAATATTTACGGGAAATTGCAGAATCTGCTCTCAAGTAAGAATAGAATGGTTTCTTTCATTTTCGGAGATGCAAAACATTAACTCATAAATTAAATCCGGATACTTATGACTAATAAAATTATTGTGCTTATTCTGGCCTTGTTTTTTAACGTTATTTCTTACGCAGCTCAGAAAAATGGAGAGAACCTAAGAGGAAATGACTCTAAACCAAATGTCCTCATCTTCTTTATAGATGATTTGGGATGGTCGGATTTAGCGTGTTACGGGAGTAAGTTTCACTTAACACCTAATATTGACCAACTCGCTGCGTCTGGTCTCAAGTTTAATTCTGCTTACTCTTCATCCTCAGTATGTTCCCCTACGAGATCTTCAATGATGACAGGTAAGCATCCTGTAAGATTTGGAATCACAGACTGGATAGGTGCTTCTCAGAAGAGAAGAATACTTGTAACTCCGAAAAATAATTCATTTTTACCAAAAAAAGAAGTAACGCTGGCTGAAGTCTTCAAAGAATCAGGTTATGAGACAGCTTACTTTGGTAAATGGCATCTTGGTACAAGAGATGAGGATCACCCTTCGTTTCATGGTTTCAATTATCACCGTGGAGTTAACAGGGTAGGCTCACCTGGTTCATATTACTATCCATTTAGACGTAACAAAAAACTTCCTAAAAAACCTCTACAACCATCAGATATTCCAAATTTTTCTAATGCCCCTAAGGATTCGTATTTAACCGACCTGCTTTCCCAGGAGGCAGCAGATTTCATAGGAAAAAATTCAAAGAAACCTTTTTTTGCGATTCTGTCTCATTATTCAGTTCATACCCCTATTCAAGCTCGTGAATTAGATGCAAAAAAATATCGTCATCGCATGAATGAGATGGGCATTTCCGCAGAAATAAAAACAAGGAATGAGAAAGCATCGACCACTAGAATGAGTCAGAATAATCCTGAATATGCTGCTATGGTTGAGAGTGTTGACCGCAGTGTCGGAAGGGTGATGAATAAACTCAAAGAGCTTGATGTGATTAAAAACACTATCGTTGTTTTTACCTCTGACAATGGTGGTTTATCAACATTACAGCGAAACCTTAGATCAGGCCCAGCATCTTGCCTTCCACTCAGAGCAGGAAAAGGTTGGCTTTATGAGGGAGGTATCAAAATACCGACTATCATTTCTTGGCCCAGTCAGATTACTCCAGGGACCCTCAGTGATACACCCATAACTACTTGCGATATCTATCCTACTTTGTTGACTGCAACTGGATTAATCGATAAATCGAATCAGTCTGTTGACGGAGTTGATTTGACGCCTCTTTTTGAAGATAAAGAGCTTAAAGAGAGGTCATTATTTTGGCATTTTCCACACTATCATGGCTCAGGTAATCGGCCTTCTTCCTCTATAAGAAAAGGATCTTTTAAATTAATTCGATGGTATCAAGATGGTTCTGAAGAGCTATATAATCTCAATACTGACATTTCTGAAGAAAATGATCTCTCAAAAGTTAATGCATCTAAGCGAATTGAGCTTTCAAATGAGCTGAGTCGTTGGCTTAAGTCGTCAGGTGCAAAATTGCCCGAGGTGAATAAAGATAATTAAAACTTTACAGGGATATTGATTTGAAAGATCAGAATAAAGACCTGCCTCAAGCTTTAATTACCGGTGGAGGTGGTGAATTGGCTCAAGCAATTACAGAAAAGCTCAAGAGTCAGGGGTTTGAAGTCTTATGTCCTAATAAGTCTCATTTAGATGTTACTAATAAAGAATCAGTAGAATCATTTTTTCATTCTCAAGTAACTACTAAACTTGAATTGTTAATTAATAATGCAGGGCTTAAGGAAGATTGTTCCATGCTTAATATGTCTCAGGGTTCTTGGGATCGGGTTATGGATGTAAATTTAAAAGGATCATTCAGCTGCTCTAAGCTTGCTCTAAAATTATTTTTAAAGAATAGATATGGCCACATAATTAATATGGGGTCCTATTCATCTCTTTCGGGACCATCAGGACAAACCAATTATGCGGCATCTAAAGCTGGCCTAATAGGAATGACAAAAAGTCTTGCAGCAGAGACAGGAAAAAGGAATGTCCGTGTTAATTGTGTGCTACCCGGTTGGATAGAGACGAAATTTACGGCCAATGTTGACGAGGTCGTGAAAAACAAAGCCTTAAATGAGCACGTATTAAATAGATTTAATGACAAAAAATCTGTCTCAGAATTCATTCATTTTCTTCATCAGCAAATGGGAAACGTTTCTGGCCAAGTCTTTCAATTAGATAGCAGATTGAGTCGATGGATGTAAATTAATCTTTGAGGCTACTAATCATTTTAACAGTTTGAGCAGCAGCTATTACATTGTGAACCCTAAGGATTGAGGCTCCCCTGAGGATTGAGGATACTGAACATGCTACTGTTCCAGCATCGCGCTCATTGGGATCGTCAATGCTAAGAACTTCTCCAATGACAGTCTTTCGGGATACTGGAACCAGAATCGGACGCCCGTGCGACTGAAATATTTGGAGATTGTTGAGTATTTTTAAATTGTCTTCGCGATCTTTTGCAAAGTCGATGCCTGGATCCAAGATGATTTGCTCACGGTTTAGTCCCACAGATTCAGCAAACTGAATCTTCTCTTTAAAAAAAAGATCAATTTCATCGACAATGTTTTCATATTTTTGCCCTAAATGCGGCTCCTTAGGTAGCCCTATGCTATGCATTATCAGAAGAGCAGTGCCGTGTCTTGAGCATATTTCAGCGTTATCACTTTGTTTTAACGCGCCGATATCATTTAAAATATCAACTCCTAAAGGTAAGACCTTTTCTGCGACTTCGGGCCTCCATGTGTTGACGGATAATAGAGGTTTTTTTCGATCTTGATTCCAATCGAATGAATGAAATGTATCGATAAAAGGAGTTAATCTATGAACCTCCTCATCAATCGTTATGGGGCCTCTGTTAGTTCTTGCGCTTTCAGCTCCGATATCAATAATTTCGGCCCCTTGATCGACTTTTTCTAAGGCCATCATCATGGCTTTTTTTTGATCAAGAGTTCCATCACCTGAAAAAGAATCATCATTGATATTTATGATTCCCATGACCATCGGCCGATTAGTAAAATCTACTGTCTGGTCTCTCACATTTAATTTCATATCAATTAAATTATAGAATGAAAGGAACCTCCGTTCTTTTTCTTTTATTAAATCTTACCGTTTTACTGAAACCAACGTCTGCCGCCAGTTTGGCAGCCTGTTCAAAATTCGTCCCCACTTCTGAGGGTTTATGAGCATCGGAATTGATAGAAAGAGGAATATCTGCTTCTAACATCATTTCAAGAAATTCTCTATCAGGATACTGTTCATTACAGTCTTTGCGCCAGCCTGCTGTATTAATCTCAATACAAACATTGGCCTCTACTGCAGCTTCGATGACAGGTTCGTAAAACCTTTTTAAACTTCCACTCGGTTTATGACCGAATTTTTTAGGTAAATCTGGATGGGCCATAATATCGAAGAATCCACTCCTGACGCATTTTGTGTATATTTTCCAATACTCTTCCCAAATGTCTTCGACTTCCGCTATACCTGACCAACGTCCAATCCATTTTGGATTATCGATGTCAAAGCCTGGAGCTATGTAATGCACGCTGCCAATTAAATAATCATAATCAGCCATTTGTGATAGTCGTTCTATCCAATCGTGTCCGTCTTCAAAATAATCGATCTCGAGTCCTAATTTGATTGGGATATTTGAGATATTTTCTCGTGCTTCTTCTATAGATTCAAGATAGGCAGGGAATTCGGACTTCAGCATTCTCCAGTCGTCAAACCCATCCACATCCATAGGGCTGTGGTCGGAGAAACCAATTTCATCAAGTCCTAATTCTCGCGCCTTTTTGGCATAATCGATAGGATTTCCCTCAGCATGTCGACATAGGGGGGTGTGGGTGTGATAATCAGCAAATTGGCTGAATTGCATAGGTAATGATGGATTAAAAATCCAATCTATCCAGTGATACTCAGTAAAACTTCTCGGGAAAAGTGATAAAGTTGCAATTTTTATAGGTTTAGACTTGATATATTAGTCTTTTTTTGTAAAAAGTAACTCATATGAAGAAGATTTTAACCCTCATCACTTCTGCTTTAGTTATTTCTGGATCCTCAGCATTTGCATGGGTCGGAGGCCCTTGGTCTAATAATAGCTACAGCCAGACTACCACTGGAACCTATCAAGCTGTAATGTACATGACCAACGGAGTTGGTCTTGCCCGTTTTTCAGATGATACCACTTCGGCTTTCTCCCAAGTTAATTCATCAGTCATTTTCCACCAAGGAACTGTTTACGTTGGTCAATGCTTTGGAACAGCAGATCGTACTTCAGGAGAAGGTTCTGGATCAGTGATTGGAGTCATCAATGCGGCAAGTGCACAGCCTGTACTTGATGGTGAGGTTGCTCCTTTCGTAACTGGATCATTCAATTGTAAAATTACAACTGATGCACCCATTATGCGTTTCTTTGGTCAAACTGCAGGTAACCCTATCGACGGAACTCCATTGAACAGAGAAGACACAACCAAAGATTGTATTCTATATTTTTCTGATGGAAGTGAAGTTGCTCTGACAGTATTTGGAGCCCAAATATCCTATACGATAGTGCCAGTCGCTGCTGCCGGATAAGTACTTAAATATTTTAAATTTTGTGGGCTGACATCTTTTTGGGTGTCAGCCCATTTTTTTCCGATGATTCCTTTTTATGGTTAATAATAGAAATAAAACTTCTAGAGGATTTACCATTTTGGAGTTACTCATTAGCGTTTCTATCATGGCTGTATTAGCGGCCATGGTGTTAGCACTCAGCGATACGATTAGAAGAAAGGCTGAACAAGCCGCTTGTGTTGGAAATATGAGAAGTCTGTTTGCTGCTTTGAGTGCCTACAACACTGACAATGGACACTTCCCTCAAGCCCCTAATAGTAGTGATGAACAAGTCTTTTGGGATTTTTGGTTTGAGACTTTTGAAGAAGAGTATGATATCCCAAAAAAAACCTGGATTTGTCCAACGTACCGAAGGCTAAACCCTGGAGTTGAGGAGGAAAATATGAAAGGAACATACGTGCCAACTAGATTCAGTAAAAGTAGCGCTCTAGCAGCCTACCGTTGGCCTAATCAGCCCTGGCTTGTTGAAGTTGGGGACCATCACGGTAAAGGAATGCTCGTGCTATTCCCAGATGGATCAGTCAGACCTTTCTCAGTGGGCTCGTTTCAAAAAGATAGAAAGAAGTAATGGGTTTAAAGAATTTCTGAATGGAATTCTTGTATGGTTTTAACCTCTGTCTTGATAGATTTTAGTGATCGGATAGCGAGAGCACTGGCTTTTGCTGCTCTTAAATTGGTCATTACCGGAATGCTATTGGCTACTGCTAGGCTTCGGATTTTCACTTCATCGGCTCTTGGGCTTCTTTCAGTGCTCGGAGTGTTGATAACGAAATTTAGTTCTCCATTTTTGATCATATCAAGAACATTAGGGCGTCGTTTTTCAGCAAGCTTAAATAAAACATGTCGGCCCGAAACATACCTCAAATACTTGTACTTTAAGGCTCTGGACAGACCCCCTCACAAAAAACAAATGACCATTTTTTTGAGTGGTTT
>Ga0208763_1000325_pt1 | contig 10154 bp, 5 predicted proteins | sample ETNtaG_20_FD_185756 | JGI IMG/M metagenome (GOLD analysis project Ga0208763, IMG submission 185756) | Marine microbial and viral communities from oxygen minimum zone, Eastern Pacific Ocean - ETNP201306PF45B (SPAdes) (version 2) | ecosystem: Environmental > Aquatic > Marine > Oceanic ... | reverse complement strand
CGATTCACAGCAAGCTTAACCCAGTCCTTAATAGGTTCGTCTTTGGTCTGGCACATGCGCCAGATATCACCCTCGAACACTTCATGTTCGAGTAATACATTTTGGTCACCATCAAGGACCTTTATGGACCCTTTTCCAGGCGCAACAAAAGTTTTATCATGTGATCCATACTCTTCAGCCTTTTGAGCCATTAGACCTACATTAGGCACTGATCCCATTGTTGTTGGATCAAAGGCGCCGTTCTCCCGACAAAAATCAATAGTAGCCTGATAAACTGACGCATAACTGCTGTCTGGAATTACCGCGAGGGTATCTTGTGTTTCTCCATCTTTATTCCACATCTTACCAGATCCACGTATCATGGCTGGCATTGACGCATCAATGATAACATCACTAGGAACATGAAGATTTGTAATGCCTTTATCTGAATCAACCATGGCCAGGTCTGGGCCAGCGTTTAAGCATTTCTCTACACACTCTAGAATTTCACTTTTTTTCTCAGGGGATAATGCATCGATCTTTGAAATCAGATCACCGAAACCATTATTAAAATCTACCCCAATCTCCTCAATTTCTTCACCGAAATTTTCTAACAAACTCTTGAAAAAAGTATTAACACAATGCCCGAAAATGATCGGATCCGACACCTTCATCATTGTCGCCTTCATGTGAAGCGAGAATAATAAATTCTCATTCTTCGCAAGAGCAATTTGCTCACTTAAAAAATCAACGAGTGAATTTTTTCTCATCACTGTTGAATCAATGATTTCACCTGCCAATAAAGGAGCAGAACCTTTTAGTTCAGTAGAAGCACCATTTTCATCAGTAAAAACGATAGTGTAATTCTTGTCTTCGCTGAGGGTAACAGACTTTTCGTTAGAGCAGAAATCATCATACCCCATAGTAGCCACCTTCGTTTTGGAATCGGAGGACCAAGCGCCCATTCTATGAGGATTGGTTCTTGCGTATTCCTTAACTGCCAAAGGAGCTCTCCTATCCGAATTTCCCTCTCTTAAAACTGGGTTAACCGCACTCCCTTTTACTTTGTCATATTTTTCTTTGATTTTTTTCTCATCATCATTTGAGGGATCCTCGGGATAATCTGGCAGTTTAAAACCTTTTGATTGGAGTTCCTTGATTGCTGCTTTTAATTGAGGAACTGAAGCACTGATGTTTGGCAATTTTATAATGTTTGCCTCTTTGGTTTTGGCTAATTCACCAAGCTCTGCAAGAGCATCACTAATTCTTTGGTCATCATCAAGATAATCAGAGAAATTTGCTAGGATCCTACCTGACAGTGAAATATCTCGAGTTTCGACATCTATTCCCGAAGATCGAGTGAACGCCTGAATGATTGGCAAAAATGAGTAGGTAGCCAAAGCTGGGGCCTCATCTGTCTTCGTGTAAATAATAGTAGGGGAATCTGACATGATAAAAGGTTTTTAGTATTTTCTGGAACCGATTTAAGCAGAATCGATGCAAAGATCAAAAATAATTAATACTTTTGCTTACTAAATCTGTTTTATGTGTAATTCCTGATGAGGAAAAGGAATACTGATGCCCGATTTATCGAATTCGGCTTTTACCCTTTGAGTTACATCCCAATGAACTTGCCAATAATCAGGGGTTTTAACCCATGGCCTACAAATGAAATTTACAGATGAATCGGCAAGCTCATGAAGTTGTATCGTTGGTGTTGGTTTATCCAAAACAAGTTCATGATCTTCGACGATTTTCGTAAGTATCTCCTTCGCTTTGTCTGTGTCATCGCTGTAACCTATACCAAAAATCATATCAACTCTTCGGACTCTACTAGAAGATGAATTAGTAATAATCTGACCCCATACGTTTTTATTAGGTACAAGAACCACTTTGTTATCAAATGTTCTAATCATCGTACTCACCAAACTAACCTGATCAATTTTTCCAGATACACCCCCCACTTCCACTACATCGCCAACATCAAATGGACGGTATATAAGCAACATAATTCCTGCCGCAAAGTTGCTCAAGGTATCCTGTAAAGCAAAAGCAATAATGAATGATGCTCCTCCTATAACTGTAAGCAAGGCAGCAACATTAATTCCAACGGTACCTAAGGCTACAACTAATCCAATAATCATAACCGCTTTGAATGAAATCTTTATCATAAACTGCTCAAGGAGCTCAGAAAAACGATTGCTTTTTTCTGCCGCTTTTTGAACGATTCGCCTGACTGATCCAGCCAAAACCCAAAAGGCTAACATAACACCTAGGAACTTGAGGATTTGAATTCCTAATTTAATACCTCCTTCTTTTGAGCTAAACCAAGAAGAATACTTAGACCATAGGGAACCATCTTTACTCACTGCAATCTGGGCTCCTGCAACTGCATCAGCATAGGCTTTAAATGTTCCCATCTCACCGCCTTTGGTTTTAAGTTCTGAAATCACTTCTCTGAAAAGAACCAGTAATTTATTTTTTTTCTCAACCAAATCATCTCTCTTTTTCTTATCATCCTCACTCAATTCACCTGCCTTCAAACCGAATTCTGAAAGCTGTTGAATGGTTTGCTTTAGACTATCTCTCCAAGATACAGTGATCACTTCAAGTTCCTCTGCCGTCAGAGGATCTAAGATTAGTTCGAGACTGGAAACCTCTAGAGTGGGATCTCCAATTCTCATCGCTTCAAGGTTCACCTGCTCCTCTGCTTGAGATAAATCAAAAGAACAAAAAAAGGTAACAATTGTGATTAAGCTGAAACAGAATTCGCGTGCCTTCATTTGAACTAACTAAACTAGCAATAATATAATTTGGCAATATATAGATTTCTATTACTGAGGAAGAATTTAATACTTATCGTCGATTAAACTGAAAAGGTTGCTTAGCAGGTTTTGTACGCGAAAGTGAGGCATGAAAAAGCCGATTATCTTTAGCGTATTATTTTTTATCATCACTGCTATATCATCCTTTGGACAGGGTGTTTGGATTGAAGAGAATGTCGATCCAGATACAGTATTAAGGACAGGTAAGATTATGGTTAATGGAAATATCTATGAAATAAAGCCGGGAGCCAACCTTGAAGGAGCCAACCTCCATAGAGTCGACCTCTCCGGAGCCGACCTCTTGGGAGCCAACCTTGAAGGAGCCTTCCTCATTAGGGCCAACCTCGAAGGAGCCGTCCTCGTTAGAGCCAACCTCGAAGGAGCCGTCCTCATGGAAGCTAACCTCGAAAAAGCCGATCTTAGAGGATCCAATCTCAGCCGAGCCGATCTGAGTTCTTCCCAAATGTCGAATGCTAATTTAACTAATGCTATAATGATTGGTACCAATCCAGACCCAAGGGTTTTTAACCTTCAGGGAAATGAATTAGATAACAGTTTGGTAGCAATAACTTTTGAGGCTAGAGAACAATTAGCTACACTTGGTCAGAATGATACTGCAATAGGTGAACAATTAACTGCACTTGGTAATAACGATACTGCAATAGGTGAACAATTAACTGCACTTGGTAATAACGATACTGCAATAGGTGAGCAGATTACAAAACTTGGCGAGAATGATGAATCCATTATGGCTGAGATAAATGCTATGAAAGCACAGTTACAAACGCTCGTTGCTTCAGTTGCAGAAAAGGATGCTCAGATTGCAGAGAAAGACGCCAAGATTGCCGAACTCGAACAAGGTGGTGGAGGACAATCCTTAGAACAGGTTCTTGAGCAGGTGCGTGATGCTAGAGCAGGTTCAGTTGTTTTAACTGTCGACCCAGAAGGCGATACCGTAACTTTAGGTTTAACAATAGAGCAGAGCGATAACCTCATTGAGTGGACGAAGTTAGAAGGAGAAATCACTCGCACTATCCCAATTCCAGACGGTAAGAATTTCTACCGCTTTGCTTTAGATAAAAGCGCTCAAAAGGAGGTTCATGATCCTGGCCACCTTGATCCACCTATCGAACCTATTGACCCTGTCATTATCATTGATCCACCTATCGATCTTCCCATTGAATTTTAAGGACAAACTCTGATTTATAGAATGTGAACCCTTAAATCTGGATCTTTAATTCTTAAGCGATCAGTTGACTAATTTCCCCGGAACTGTCGGCAAAACTATCAATATTTAGCCCCAGTGCTTTAGCCTGAGTAAGCCATAAATTGGCTAATGGCATCCCATGATAAAGTTGGCGATACTTCCCAGTTTGCTTTGACCCGTCGTTAACTTCTGTTGCCATATTAATATGCTTTCCTGTAACGATATTACCACCACCTGAACCCGCAACTATGATAGGCAGGGCATTGTACTGGTGAGTGGCACCATCCCCTAGGCCAGATCCATAAGTGAAAATAGTATTATCTAATAAAGTAGTTCCATCTGACTCTTGAATAGCATCCATTTTATCAATTAAGTAAGCAAATTGTTGCATATGAAAATGGTCAACCTTCAACAGATCATTTATGAATTTTCCCTGATTGTGAGACATCTGATGATGGCTCTTGGGTTTCTCGAAAAGACTTTCATACATATAGGGTGTATCCCATCTTTCAGGACCAACCATAAAAGTCGCTACATTGGTTAACCCGACTTGTAGAGAAGTTACCATAAGGTCTCCCATAAGTCGTATATACTCCCCTCTTGGCATATGTGCATCGGCAGGCTCGTCCAAACCTGCCATAGAAAGCTGCTCCTTCATTTCTTCGAGTCTTTCCATTTGAACCTCAATAGAACGAATAGATTCGAAGTACTCATTAAATTTTTGCTTATCAGAATACCCGAGGTCTTTCTTCATGCTCCTTGCATCCTCAAGAACCAAATCAGTAATGTTCCGATGAGCTCTAAGGCCACTCCCTCCGAAGAGTCTGTTATAAACGTGCCTAGGATCTCTCATACTAGGGGCAACGTGTTCCGTACCGTACCAAGATATATTATCAAATTGAATTGATTCCTTATTATCTTTGTGACTGTTACAGCTGAACTCCAAAGTTTTAAAAGGGGTATCTTTGGATAAATGCTCAGCAACGATATGATCTAAGGTCCGGGACTGGGGGTATGGGGATTGCTTTATAGTGTAAGGAGCTGCACTGGTTAAAAAACAAGAAGCACATTGCGCATGAACGTCAGTGCCCTCTTGAAAAGTTCTGTCCAGACCCGTTACCAGAGTAACCTTATCCTTGACCTCCTTGAGAGGCTCGAGCGTAGGCGTCAATTCTAGAGGGTAGGTGCCTGCCTTCATCTGCGAATTCATTTCCACTTCAGTTCGAGCACCAGTAAACTTAGGAATGGCCGCACCCGCCTCATTGGGAAAAAAACCTCGTCTCACAACTCCTATCGGGACATAAAACCATGCCGCCCTTTGGTTGGGTTTCTTTGGAGCTTTCTCTTTCGAGAGACTTTCAAACCAAGGTATCCCCAGAACGGATCCACCAATACCTCTCAAAAAATTTCTTCTGTTAGAATTGAGGTAATTTTTCATTAGTTCTTGTCTCCTTTATTATGACTCAGAAATGGATCACTTTGAACGATTTCATGAATCATGACTCGAAGGCTATAATCGGACTCTTTAACTTTTTTTGCAACTAAATCCACCGCCGGGGAGTCAAAGGCACTCAATTTTCGGCCTAATGAAAAAGATAACAAGTGGGATACAAGCGCTTCAGTGAATCGGTCCTTTTCACTCATGATGGCGTCTTTGAATTCTACCACATCATTGAACTTATGTTTTCTGAAGAGTATTCCGGAGGAATCCACCTCGCGCCCATTATGATATTGATCTCTCCATCGACCCACAGCATCAAAATTTTCGAGAGCAAATCCTAAAGGGTCTAATTTTTTATGGCACCCAGCACAATCAGGATTATCCCGATGAGATGTAAAACGTTCTCTTAGAGTCATCTGCTTTGCTAATTCGGAATCGTCATTCTCTAAAGTCGGCACATCTGCAGGAGGAGGTTCAGGAGGGTCATTGAAAATAACTCCTGAAATCCAGGCACCCCGAGTTATCGGTTTTGTCTCTTCTGGACCCGAGGTCATGGTCATGACCGCAGCAGAGGTAATGACACCTCCTTCTTTACGGTCATTGATTGAAACTCTTTCAAAAGCCATCGTCACAGGACCTCCGAGTCTTCCCTCAACCTTAGAGTCATACCACTTGGATAATCTTTTTGATCTATAACTATAATCTGAATCAATAAGGTCAGTGATTGGTCGATCCTCAACCAAAATAGTCTCAAATAACAGCAAAGGCTCCATCATCATATCCATGGTTGTGCGATAATTCGGGGGAGCGTAATAAAAATCGGGATATTTTTTGGGATCAGGAACCGAGGAAATAATTCGATCCAGTTGAAGCCATTGCGATGGAAAACTATCACAAAAGCGTTTGAGCCTGCCATCAAGCAGCATGCGCTCAACCTCGGCCCGCAGCACATCAGGATTGGATAAATTACCTGACGCAGCACGCTCAATTAGCACGTCATCCGGAATACTTCCCCAAAGAAAAAATGATAGCCTTGTCGCTAGTTCATAATCCTTAAACTTATTCGCTTTTTTAGGCTCTGAATCATAGAGATATAAAAATCGAGGAGATGCCAGAATAGCTGAAACAGTTTCCTTCATCGCATCAAGAAAAGTGCTGCCTGATTTGATGAGGTCTGCAGTATGAGAAGAGTACCGATTCAGTGTGGCTCGATCAACGGGTCGACGAAATGCTCTGGTCAAAAAATGATTCAACCGTTCATCAATAATTTCATTAGTCCTTTCTTTTTCTTTAGGCTCTTCAAACAAGCTTGGCCATACCCCACAGTTCTTACGGTTGAAATTATCACTAAGAACAATTGATCGACTAAGATTCAAGAAACTCTCCATGAGTAATGGTGATAATGAAAGATGATCGCCTCTATTATCAAATCCATGCTCCGCCCTTAAATCTTGAGGGAAAGGAGCAACGCCAGAGAGCCTAGGCTCAATCAAACCAGACTTGCCAAGCGGCCGACTGCTGACAGTGATTTTGGAGGGAATCTTACCAGTCTCTGGTTTAAAATAATTACTGCGATCCCTCATCATCCTCTCGGGAAGTGGATACACTTCCACCTTGAGCTTTAGTAAATCCTTCACCGCGTTGGCATACTGAAAACGGTTCATTCTCCGGATAGGCGTTTGAGATGATGGCTGACTACTTTTTATCGCCTCGGCCAGCGTCTTTTTAAGCCCCTCCAGAATATCAGCTCTGGTTTTATCATCGATTTCAGGCTCTTCTTCTGGAGGCATTTCCCCCTCTTCAATGACAGAAATGATATCCTCAATTCTGTCAGCATCTTTAAGCCACGCGGCATGATCACTGTAAGTTCTAAGATCCAGCTTCCCCTTAATTTTCTCACCCTCTCCATGGCACTTGATGCAATTCTGCTGAAAAAAAGGTTTTATTCCAGTATCAAATAAACCCTTCGTATCCACTCCTAGACTCGAACCAGCCAATGCGGCAAGAAGAGCGAAGACCAAGAATGAATTCATCATTATGAAATACCGTAACGGAATGGGTCAGAAGGATCAAGAATCAGTTCATATTGCCCGTTGACCCACGCACTTCCCCGAACTGAAGGCACGAGCGAACCATCGTTAGCATGAGTGACTTGACCCTCAAATACAGTATCTAGTATTCCTGCCTGCCTCCATGTTTCACCTTCTTTAAGTTTACCAGAATCATAAAGGCATGCCAACTTTGCGCTGGTTCCTGTACCGCATGGCGAACGGTCGTACTCACCTCCGGGACACATCACAAAATTCTTAGAGTCCGCAATCGAAGAATCAGAAGGTGGGCCAAATATTTCAACATGATCAACCTGTGATCCATCTTCACCAGTAATACCCGATCTCTCTAGCTCATTCATGACATCAACAGAGAAACTAGAAAGCTCCGCAATATTCGAATACTTAACCTCTGGGCCAAACCCTTCGATGAGGTAAAACCAATTCCCCCCCCAAGCAATATCGCCTCGAATCACTCCATAATCTTGCAGTTCAATTTCAACATCACTTAAGTAACGATGACTTGGAACGTTGGCAACTTGAACGGATCCATCTTGCAAAAGCTCGGCTTTGACGATGCCTACCGGAGTTTCTATTGAGTGGACACCGTGGGTAATCCTACCCATAAATTCTAAGGTTTTTACTAAACCCATCGTTCCATGAAGACAGCCCTTGAGAACACCTTTATTGTTGAAAAAAATGACCCCAGCCTCACAGTCGGGCTCCTCAGAATCTAACAACAAAGCGCCAACCATAGCTTCGAAACCCCTAGGTTCGGAAAGTAATGATGCCCTCAACCAATCACATTTCACAGCGAACTCATCTCTTAGCTCACTCATATTGCCAGATCCAATCCCAGGGATTTTATCAATTACAACTCGAGTAGGTTCACCTCCAGTATGAGAATCAATAATCTGAAATTTGTCTATTTTGCTGCCCATCTAATTAATAATAAAAGAAATTCAATCTAAGAGTATTAACAAATAAACAAAAATAAAGAATACCTTTTCTCTAGGACACGAGACGAATACACTATCAAATCAAGATTTGGCATGCATGCTGCGTCATATTCGAAAAGTAACAAAAACAAAAGTTTATGCCTAAACTAAACGACCCGCAAAAAAGCCTTGGAATCGGAAATTCTTATGACCCTGAAGATCCATCAACTAAGTCCCTAAATGATTATATTAACCTGAAGCTTGCAGCTAAAGGGTTTGAAATAGTGGGAGACAAAAAGGACTATCCGTTCTTAGACATGAGTCAGTCTTTGCTAGAAAATTACAAGCAGAGGGAAAGGTTGCTTTCTGATCATTTGTGTCCAGTAGATAAGCGTATCGATGACTTCGTAAAAGGTTATTTAAATAATTTTCCTGAAGAGTTAGAAAAAATTAACTTCACGCTTCCAACAGATTCTCTGGTTTTAGAAAGACACGGCATTGCCAGAATACTAAGTATTCCACACAACGAAAAACAATTTAAATCCTCAATCGTCTCATCATACAAGGTCGCCCAAGGAGTTTGTAACAACCCGGCAAAAGATCGAAGAACAACAAAAGGTGTATTTCACATTGTGGAGGGTGGACTTCCTATACCTGCCGATAAAAAGTCAGTGCCAGAAATCACCTTCGCTCGACTCTTAAAAGAAGCTTTGAACCCACCAGATGAATTATTGACCATACCTTACACTGCAAATGAGAGTGCGAGTACCAAGTCATTCTTATCACTCTTATTAAGACCATCAGTTTTTCCAAATGTTCCCGGAATTCATGATGGCAAATCAATGGAGATTCGTTTTTTTGCTCCTGGTAATCTTGTTAGTAATCTAGATTTCGTTGAATCGATTTTTGGCAATGCTGGTGATCCTTTTCTTCCAAAAAATAATAGTGCCCTTGATCCAATGCATTGGAGTGGTCACACAGGTTGTGTTATTCTTGCCCCTCATCTGATCAACTTTACCAAAAAGGAGTTGGGATTACCGCATGTCTCTGAAGCAACCCAACGTCAAATAAAAGATGGCATGTGTTGGGAAAGTGAATCCGAACTTTATAATGATGGATCAGCCTTCAAATTAACGTGCAGAGATAAATCAGGTATCATTTTCACTTTGATAGCTGACAATTATTACGGTTACTGTAAAAAAGAAGTTAAGACACAAATTAGTTATGCCTGTAATTTACTTGGAGGGTGTGAGGAAGAACATGCTGGAGGAGCGATCGCTTTTCCGTCTTTTGATCATGGTGAAGATTTTACATTGAATGAAAACCTCGCAGGCAAAGAGCATAAATTTGAAAAGATTTTTGATTACATCGGTCAATCAGCAATACAAAAACCTGAAGGTTATGCGATCGACTCAAATTATGAAAATATAGTATATTTACCTGAAAATGCTGTAATCGATCAAGAAAGCCAAACCATTGAATGGATTAATCCTGATGCTTCAAGCCATCAATTAAAACTTCAAAGTAAAGTAACTTATGTTTATCCATCTGGATATAAAGTTGAGCTTGATCGTCCCTCCGCAGGAAGAAGGTGGAGACTCGTAGGAACACAGGCTGAGGGAACTTTTTGTCACAAGCCCTGCACCGTTTCAGGCGGCGGAAAATCAGAAATTTCTAAACCGCTTACCGATGCAATGACCGCCGGCCCCATCATCA
>Ga0208763_1000324_pt1 | contig 10179 bp, 6 predicted proteins | sample ETNtaG_20_FD_185756 | JGI IMG/M metagenome (GOLD analysis project Ga0208763, IMG submission 185756) | Marine microbial and viral communities from oxygen minimum zone, Eastern Pacific Ocean - ETNP201306PF45B (SPAdes) (version 2) | ecosystem: Environmental > Aquatic > Marine > Oceanic ... | reverse complement strand
TTACCAATTCTAGCTTTTTATATTGTAGCTGCGCAAGAACAGGGAGCTGATACAAATCAACTAAGAGGAACAATTCAAAATGATATTCTCAAAGAATTTATGGTTAGGAATACTTACATATACCCCCCAAATCATTCAATGCGAATAGTCAGAGATATATTTGAATACACCTCTAAAAAAATGAAAAAATTCAATAGCATCTCAATTTCAGGATATCATATTCAAGAAGCAGGTGCAACCGCTGATATAGAATTAGCATATACCCTAGCTAACGGATTAGAGTATGTTAGAAACGGAATAAAAGCTGGAATGAAAATAGATGAATTTGCCCCCAGACTTTCGTTTTTCTGGGGAATAGGCATGAACTATTTCATGGAAATTGCAAAACTAAGAGCTGGACGAATATTATGGGCAAAAATAATTAGTGAATTTGAACCAAAAAATGAAAAATCAATGTCACTGAGAACTCATTGTCAAACAAGTGGATGGACTCTAACAGAGCAAGATCCGTTTAATAATGTTACTAGAACATGCGTAGAGGCGATGGCCGCTATAATGGGAGGAACACAAAGTTTACACACAAATGCACTTGACGAGGCAATTGCTCTACCAACGGATTTTTCAGCAAAAATTGCAAGAGATAATCAGATTTACTTAAGGGATAATATAGGATTATGTGATACAGTAGACCCTTGGGGTGGATCATATTATCTAGAGAAAATTACTCATGACTTATGTCACAAAGCTTGGGAACATATTTTAGAAATTGAAGAGCTTGGAGGAATGGAAAAAGCGATTGAGAAAGGTATTCCAAAAATGAAAATTGAGCAAGCTGCTGCAAGAAAACAAGCTAGAATAGATAGTAAAAAAGATTTAATTATAGGATTAAACACACATCACATCAATGAGCAAGACAAGGAATTTGACCTTCTAGAAATCAACAATAAAAAAGTAAGAGAAGAACAGATACAATTAATAAATAAAATCAAAAAAGAAAGAGATGAAAAAAAGGTTAAATTAGCTCTTGACAATATTACAAATGCTTGTAAAAACAATAGTGGTAATTTACTTGAGCTTGCTATTATTGCTGCGCAACTAAGAGCTACGCTGGGGGAAATTTCTTATGCTTGTGAAAAAGTTTTTGGTAGATACAAAGCGAATAATCAAATAATATCAGGGATTTATAAAATGGAAATAGACAATAACGAAAACTTTAAAATAGCTAAACAGCTATCAGATAAATTTGCTGAATTGAATGGAAGAAGACCTAGAATTATGATAGCTAAAATGGGGCAAGATGGCCATGATAGAGGGGCAAAAGTTGTTGCTACGTCATTTGCAGATCTTGGGTTTGATGTTGACATTGCACCATTATTTCAAACCCCTGAAGAAGTTGCCAAACAAGCTATTGAAAATGATGTTCATGTACTTGGAATTTCATCATTAGCTGCTGGTCACAAAACATTGATTCCAAAACTTATCGAAATCCTTAACGAGGATGAAAATAACATATTAATAATTGCAGGAGGCGTTATACCAAAAAAAGATTATGAGTTTCTTTATGAAAAAGGAGTTCACGATATTTTTGGTCCTGGTACTGTTATTGCTGATTCAGCGATATCAATACTAAATAGATTATTAAAATCTTAGTTAGTTAGTCTGTATCTTAAACCAAAATAAATTCTTCTCCCATTTACTGGTGCCCAAATCATAGAAGCATCAAAAGAATCAGATTGTGGGTCATCAAATCCTAGTATTGGATTTTCTTGTTTATATTCCAATAAATTTTCACCTCCAACATATAAATCAAAATTATTTATCTTATGTGTAATTTGACAATTTATTAATGAAAAAGGATCTGAATACTCTTTATTAATTGATTCATGCTTAGGAATTCTGCTCTTTCCAATATAATTAAATGTAGCATCAAAAAACCAGTTCTCTTTTAAATTAGAATAAATCAAATTAGCCAATCCTCTTTGTTTTGGTAAAAAAGCAATTTCTTTTAATTCAGTTACATCCCACATATTGTAATCTGGGTATGTTGTTTTAGCATCATTAAATTTATATGCCATCTTAATATCAAATCTATCAGATAAAGAATAGGATAAATCAAATTGAATAGTATTAGAGAAAGAGGTGTTTTGACCATAATCAAGTAAATTAGAAAAGGACAAAACTCCTTCATTTTCAAGACTTACTACAACATGATTTTCAAAATCTGTTCTGTAAAAGTCAAGATTAACAGTACCTTCTCTCTCGTTTAAATAAAAACAATGGGATAGATTAAAACCATAATTCCATGCAATTTCTGGTTGCAAATTATTTGAAATTTGAATATCACGATTAGAGGCTAAAAGGGAAATATTATCAGAAATAAAATTTGAGATTCTTAATGCACGACCACCTGTTAATCTAACTGCTGTTGATTCATTTGGATTATATTTAATATTTATCCTTGGAATACCATATATTTCTTCAGTGATATTATAATAATCAGCTCTTAATCCAGTGCTTAAAATTAAAATTTCGTCTAGAAAGTAAGTATATTCACCATATACCCCAGGAATTACATCTTGTCTTTTTTCATCATGTAGAGTCATACTATACCATAGAGGTATAATATCATCAGCAGGCGCTAAATTTCTTTTTTCTAATTGATTATCAAATTCATCAAGATAAAAGCTTGCACCAAAAAATAACTTATCGATATCTTGCTGAAAAAAAGTTTGACCAACAAAATTTAGATATGCTGATTTTTGAAAAGCATCAAAAAACTTATCACCATATTGAGCAGTCATTTCGTGTGCTCTGAATGAGGTTTGAAGACCAAAACTTTTCCCTACTTTTTCTGGAAGCCTTATTCCTGTTTTAGATGAAAATTCAATTAATCTATTTTCTATTTCAACGTCATAATTAACAGGAGCATCATCAATTGTACCTCCTTGTCTTTCTTCAACAAAAGCTCTAAAGTAAAATTGAGCTCCAATTTTATCTGATTCATATTTCCATCTATTAAATAAATTAAAATGATTATGATGTGCCATGTCAAGAAAATTATCATTGTTATGATCAACCTCTAAATCATGATAAGCATGATGTAAAAACAAATTAGATTTCCACTTACCATTATTTTTAATCAACCTAAGATTATTTTCAACCTTTCCCTGAGCGGTTCCAAATAAATTATAAAATATTTTTTCAGAAGCATCAGGCTTAAAATACTCTAAATTAATCTGACCAGTAAAGGATTCAAATCCATTAATAACAGAACCTGTCCCCTTAATTATTTGAATACTTTCAATATATGGACCTGGGGTATACAAAAGCCCAAAAGATGAGGAAAGACCTCTTATTAAAGGTAAGTTTTCTTGTGTAATTTGAGTATAAATACCATCAAGACCAAGCATTCTAATTTTTTTTGCACCTGAAATAGCATCGTTATATGACACATCTACAGTTGCATTGGTTTCAAAACATTCAGATAAATTACAGCATGCCGCTTTTTCAAGTTCTTTACTACTAAGTGTTTCTGTATTTAAAGTGCTAATAATTGAAATATTAGAACTTTTCTTTCTTTCTTTTATATCAACTTCATCTAACTCTAGATTTGGTGACATATAGAAAATATAATTTTCATCAATGATTTCTGTCTCAGAAACTTCATAACCGATAAATGAAACTAATAAATTTGCAGGAAAAGAGGGAGCTTCATCAATTGAATAATATCCGTTGTTATCGGTTGATGTACCAACGGATGAATTTTCCCAATAAACATTGGCACCAATGATTGGAGCTATTTGATTTTCGGAAATTTTTTCCAAAACTCTTCCTTCAATTTTTTGAGAATAAACACTAACCGTAACAAAGAGTAATGTTAAAATCAAGAAAATTCTATTTAATGGAACAGTCATATTAACAAAAATAACAAAGAATATATATTAGATGTTGTAAAATTATGATGACAACTTATATAATTTCGCTTTATATCAAGTCTATTCTTTTTCTAATATCTTTTTTTGACTTTTTAAATTCTGAAGTTGTTAAACCTGTTTCCTTTTTAAATTGTGAACATAGATGTGAAACGCTACTGTAATTAAGTTGAAAGACTATTTCTTTAAGTGGTAACTCATCATATTTTAAAAGTTCTTTTATTTTTTCAATTTTTTGTAAAATAATAAACCTTTCAATACTTTTATTTTCAATTTCAGAAAATTGATGACTTAAATAATCATAACTATAATTTAATTTACTGGAAAGTAAATTTGAGAAGTTATTTTGAGTCTTTTGACTATTATGATGCACTTCATTTATAATAAGTGATTTAATCTGATTAACTAAGCTAATTTTTGCAGATGTCAATAATTCAAAACCTTGGTTTAATAATTCATTATTAAGCTTTGATTCTAAGGTTTTATTTAAATTATTTTCAATTTGGACTTTACCTAAAGTAATTTGAATAGCTTTTATTTCCAATCCTAATAAAATTTCACTTACAGCACTAATACATCTTTGACAAACCATGTTTTTTATATATAAGTGATGTTTCAAAACAAAAATAATAGCTTAACTGTTATTAAATGTTAAAATTGTACTTACAATAATATCAATACAAATCATTAATTCTTCCTTATTAATTACAAGAGGCGGAGCAAACCTTATAATGTTACCATGAGTTGGCTTTGCTAACAATCCATTATCTCTTAATGCCAAACAGATATTCCATGCAGTTTCACTCTCAGGGGTATCATTTATTACAATAGCATTTAACAGACCTCTTCCTCTTACTAACTTAACAATATTTGAATCAGATAGCCTGTCATTTAATTCGTTTCTAAAAATCTTACCCATTTCAAAGGCATTTGATGACAAATCCTCTTCAACAACAACTTCAAGAGCAGCTCTTGCTACTGTACATGCGAGTGGATTACCTCCAAATGTTGAACCATGTTCTCCAGGTTTAATACATAACATAATTTCATCATCAGCTAAAACAGCAGATATTGGAAGTACACCTCCAGAAAGTGCTTTTCCTAATATTAGAATATCAGGCCTTGCATTTTCATAATCAGTTGCTAACATCTTTCCAGTACGCGCAATTCCTGTTTGTACTTCATCAGCAATAAATAAAACATTGTATTTGGTACATAGTTCTCTAACTCCTGAAAGATAACCTTCATCTGGAACGACTACACCTGCTTCACCTTGAATTGGCTCAACCATAAACGCAGCAACATTTTTATCCTTTAACTCATTCTCAAGCGCTTCTAAATCGTTGTATGGAATTAAAGAATACCCTGGCATATATGGACCAAATCCTTTATATGATGATGGGTCATCAGAACTAGAAATTGCAGCTAGTGTTCTTCCCCAAAAGTTACCCTTTGCAAAAATTATCCTTGCCTTATCTTCCTCAATACCCTTTTTTAAATACCCCCATTTACGAGCTAGCTTGTTAGCTGTTTCACCCCCTTCAACTCCTGTATTCATCGGTAAAACTTTGTCGTAACCAAATAATTTAGTTATGTACTCTTCATAGTCAGCTAAAATATCATTGTGAAATGCTCTTGAGGTTAAAGTTAATTTTGAAGCCTGATCATTTAAAGCCTTTATGATCTTAGGATGACAATGACCTTGGTTAACAGCAGAATAAGCAGAAAGAAAATCATAATATTTTTTATCATTTACATCCCATACATAAACCCCTTCTCCTCTACTTAAAACTACTGGAAGGGGATGATAATTATGAGCTCCATATTTACTCTCTTTCTCTATATATAAATTTTCTTTTCCCATTGTATTCTATTTTATGAAACAAAGATAATGCTTTAATCTAATAATAAGTAAATTTGTTTTATGCCAAGACAAAATAGAAGAAAACATATTTTTCTAGAAAATATTGAGATAATTAATACAGCTTCAAAAGGAAAATCTATTGCAAAACATGATGGCAGAGTAATTTTTGTAAAAGGAGCTGTTCCAGGTGATGTTTGTAATATTACAGTTTATAAAAGAAGAAAAAAATATTGGGAAGCGAGTATTGATAAAATTCTAAAAAATTCTAAAAACAGAATAGAGCCTAAGTGTTCACACTTTGGAACTTGTGGTGGTTGCAAATGGCAAAACATGAACTATCAATCACAACTAGAATTTAAACAAAATGAGGTTATAAATAATTTGTCAAAAATTGGTGGAATAACAATATCAAAATTTCATAAAATTATTGGAAGCAAAAAAATTTTTAATTATAGAAACAAAATGGAATTCACCTTCTCAAACAAAAGATGGATAACAAAAGAAGAAATTGAAAATATTGAAAATATTGAAAACAAAAATGCTCTTGGCTTTCATGTTCCTGGAATGTTTGACAAAGTAATTGACATAGAAAAATGTTATTTACAAGAAGAACCATCGAATGAAATTAGAAATGCAGTAAACAAATTTGCATTGAAGCATAATTTATCATTTTTTGATATTAAAAATCAAAAAGGACTATTAAGAAATCTTATGATAAGAACATCAAATTCTGGAGAACTCATGGTTCTTGTTCAATTTTTTTACAATGATAAGAATGAGATTGAATTATTAATGAATTTCCTTAAAGAAAATTTTACACAAATAACTTCTCTACTATATACAGTTAATAGTAAAGCAAATAACACCATATATGATCAAGAAATAATCTGTTACTCTGGACTAGAATATATTACAGAAAAGATTGAAGATTTATCATTTAAAATTGGACCAAAGTCCTTTTTTCAAACCAACTCAGATCAAGCTGAAATTCTTTATAAATCAGCAAGAAAATTAGCTAAAATATCTAAATCTGATATTGTTTATGATTTGTACACCGGTACAGGAACAATTGCACAATTTATTTCAAGTAACGCAAAAAAGGTAATTGGTATTGACTCTGTGCCTGAAGCTATAAAGGCAGCAACAGAAAGTGCAAAAAATAACAATATACATAACTGTAGTTTTTTTGCTGGGGACATGAAAAATATTTTTAGTGATGATTTTATATTACAAAATGGCTCTCCAGATATAATTATAACAGATCCTCCAAGAGATGGCATGCATAAAAAGGTTATCGAACAATTATTAAAAATTAAATCTAAAAGAATTGTATACATAAGTTGTAATCCGGCTACTCAAGCAAGAGATATTGCATTACTTAAAGATTTATACTTGGTTTCCCAGATGCAAACTGTTGATATGTTTCCACACACTCATCATGTAGAAAACATATTAGTTCTAGATTTAAGATAAATTATTAAATTTACCTTATGGAAGATTTTTGGAATAAACTAAAAGAGCTTTATGATATGAATCCTGCTCTATTTGGTTTATTATTATTTTTAGATTTAGCTATCTTATTCTTTATTTTTAAGTACTTCCTTTTCTAACTTTTCTAAAATATCACTAATCTGTAAGAGTATTGATTTGTCTCCATCATTTTCTACAACATAATCTGATAACTTTACTTTTTCAGTTTGTTCCATCTGTCTTGACATAATATTATTAATTTCCTCTAAAGTTCTACCATCTCTTTTTATTATTCTTTGAATACGAGAATTTTTTGAAGCAGTGATACAGATAACTTTTTCTAAATTCAAATGAGAATTACTTTCAAAAAGAATAGCTGCTTCTTTAAATACGATTCTTGATGATTGTTTTTCACACCATTCATTAAAACATTCAAAGACAAAAGGATGAATTAATGAGTTTAGCTTACTTAACCTATTATTATCATTAAAAACAATTGAGGAAAGTAATTTATTATCAATTTTATTATCTGCTAAATAAATATCATCCCCAAACTCTAGTTTTATTAAAGAAATTAGCCTTGAATCTTTACTCACTATTTCTTTAGCAATTATATCTGAGTAAAAAACTGGATATCCCATCTTTTCAAGTATATTAGAAATATAAGTTTTTCCAACTCCGATTCCACCAGTAATTCCAACTTTTAACATTATAATTATTTATTAATTAATCTAAAATAAATTTTTTCATAAATTGGAAGTATCTCAGGCAGATTAAAGGATTTTGCATGATTAAATGCACTTTTTTTCATCTGCTCTAATAATTCTTTATCAGACAATAAACTAGAAATATCTTTTGACATTTTACTTACATCTCCAACATTAGACAAAAAACCTGTTTTACCATCAATATTAACTTCAGGAAGCCCGCCGGTATTAGTTGATATTACAACAGTTTTACTTGCCATAGCTTCTAGAGCAACTAATCCAAAACTTTCAGTTTCAGATGGAAGTAAAAAGACATCAGCAATTGACAAGATATTCTCTATTAATTTTAATTTACCTAGAAATTTAACTTTTTTAGAAATACCGAGTTTTCTACATAACTGTTCTGCTTTTAACCTATCGGGACCATCACCTATCATCAACAATTTACTTTTATGAGTTTTATTTACCCTTTTAAAAATATTTATGACGTCATCAATTCTTTTAACTTTTCTAAAATTAGATATATGTGTCAATATAAATTCATCATCATCTGCATAACTTGATCTTAGTTTGGCATCAACATTCCTATCATAAAGATTTAGATCAATAAAATTTGGCACATAATCTATTTTCTTTTTAATGTTAAAATTATTGCAAGTAACATCTTTTAAATTTTTTGAAACTGTTGTGACAGCATCTGAACTATTTATAGCATACTCGATTACTGGCTTAAAAGATTTGTCTTTTCCTAATAATGTAATATCAGTACCGTGAAGCGTAGTCACAATTGGCAAATAAATATTATGTGTCATTAAGATTTGTTTTGCATTTACAGCCGCGGAGGCATGAGGAATAGCATAATGAACATGTAAAATATCAAGCTTCTCATGTATTGTTACATCAACCAATTTACTAGTTAAGTTTAATTCATATGGAGGATATTCAAATAGTGGATATGAGGGTATATTAACTTCATGATAATATATTTTATCTGAAAATAAATCAAGTCTAAAAGGTTGATCATAAGAAATAAAGTGGACTTCGTGTCCCTTTTCTGCAAAGGCGATACCTAACTCTGTGGCTACTACCCCACTACCTCCATATGTAGGATAACAAACAATACCTATTTTTAATTTTTTATTCATTGTATTTAAAAATTTGTTCCATAATGTTTGTTCTGACATTTAAATCTAATAATTTTTTATTGTCGGAGTTTGGATGAATTCTATTGGATAGAAAAATATAAATTATTTGAGTTTCAGGGTCTGCCCAAGCAAGTGTTCCTGTAAATCCAGAATGGCCAAAACTTAAAGGAGAAACGCATTTACATGTTGGCCCGCCTTCTTGATTTTCTAAAACCGGCTTATCAAAACCTAGCCCTCTTCTATTTTCATCTTCGCAAAATTGACATCTTGCAAATTCTTTAACAATCTCTTCTGAAAAATAATACTCTCCCCCGTAACTTCCATTATTTAAAAATAGTTGCATAATTTTTGCTAAATCATTTGCATTAGAAAAAAGCCCAGCATGACCACCAATTCCACCAAACATAGCAGCGCCCATATCATGGACATTACCCTTTAATAGTTGACTTCTAAACTCATAATCATTTTCAGTTGGAACAATTCTTTCAAGTGCAAGATGATTCTTTGGAAGGAAAGATAAATTTTCCATTCCAAGTTTATCATAAAAATTTGATGAAGTATAATTTTTTAGATTTTCATTTGATATATCTTCAATAATTTGTTTTAGAAGATAATAACCTAAATCACTATAAACATATTCTTTCTTTTCTAAAAGATCAGAATCAATAATTTGTTTTATAATGGAATCAGTATAAGAAAAATGTAAATATATGGAGTCAGCAATTTTAATGGGAAATATATCACTACTATATTTTGAATACAGTGTATCTCTAAGCTTAACATATTTACTTTCAGAATCTTCAACTAGCGTATTTTTGTAAAATGGAATCCAAGGTTTTAGTTTAGCCTGATGAGTTAAAATATCACGAATAAGTAAATCATTTTTATTACTTCCTTTAAGTTCTATATACCTCCCTAATTTTTCATCTAGATTAAATAATTTTTCATCAGTTAACTTCATGAGTGAAGGAACAGTAGCTGCAATTTTGGTTATTGATGCTAAGTCATATACATCAGAATTTTTTACCAAATTTTGTTTTTTGTAAGTGTGATAACCATAC
>Ga0208763_1000323_pt1 | contig 10196 bp, 3 predicted proteins | sample ETNtaG_20_FD_185756 | JGI IMG/M metagenome (GOLD analysis project Ga0208763, IMG submission 185756) | Marine microbial and viral communities from oxygen minimum zone, Eastern Pacific Ocean - ETNP201306PF45B (SPAdes) (version 2) | ecosystem: Environmental > Aquatic > Marine > Oceanic ... | reverse complement strand
TATTCTCAAATTACCGTACGAGGGAATATAACTGATGCATCCACTTCAGAACCATTAATTGGGGCAACAATAATTTATGGCAAAGGTCAAGGTACCGTAACAGATATTGATGGGAATTATTCTTTTGCAATTAGTGAAGGTCAGCGCAATCTTACTATTTCATATGTTGGTTATAAGCAGATTTCAAAGAGAATAAATGTAACTGCCACATCAAACATTTTTAATTTTAGATTGAAAACACTTCTGTTAAACGAGGTCCAAGTAACAGCTGATTTAGCCAAAGAAAGAGAAACTCCTGTTGCTTTTTCAAGTATTCCAATTAAAAAAATTACTGAAGAATTAGCGTCTCAAGATATACCTATGATTTTAAATTCAACACCTGGAGTTTATGCTACCCAGTCTGGAGGAGGTGACGGAGATGCAAGAATTACAATTAGAGGGTTTAACCAGAGAAATGTTGCCGTTATGATTGATGGTATTCCTGTTAATGATATGGAAAACGGATGGGTATACTGGAGCAATTGGTTTGGTCTTGATGCAGTAACCTCAAATATTCAGGTTCAAAGAGGTCTTGGGGCTTCAAAACTTGCAATTCCTTCTGTTGGAGGAACAATGAATATTTTAACTAAAGGAACTGGAAATAAAGCAGGTGGAAAGATAAAACAAGAGATTGGTTCTTTTGGAAAACTTCGTACATCAATAGGATATAATACTGGTAAATTAAAAAATGGGTGGGGCTTAACTTTAGCAGGCTCTTATAAACAAGGTAATGGTTTTGTAGATGAAACATCTAGTCAAGGATTTTTCTATTATACCAAAATTCAAAAAGAATTGGGAAAGCATGTTTTAAGCTTATCAGTAATGGGAGCCCCTCAAAATCATGGTCAAAGATCATATAAAAGTGATATTGCTACTTATGATACCACATATGCTCGCGAATTAGGTGATACTTCTTCTTTTAGCGGGAGGATTGTAAACAAAGGAATACAGTTTAACAAGCATTGGGGGTATTTGGACAGATGGACATTAAATTCTAATGGTGATACCATACATAATAATGAGACATTAAATACAAGAAAAAATTATTATCATAAACCACAGTTTTCATTAAGAGATTTTTGGACTGTCAATAAAAAACTATATGTTTCCAACATATCATATTTGTCAATCGGTAATGGAGGTGGAACAGGTATAAGTGGAAATACTAATAATTATGATGCTCAGGGACAATATAATTTACAAGATGCATATAATATAAATTCTAACAACACTGATCAGTTTTATTCACAAGAAAATAAATCTGAAACTTATTTGCGTAGTTCAATAAACAATCATTTTTGGTATGGATTATTATCTACCATAAACTATAAATATTCTGACAGTTTAACTCTTTCAGGAGGATTAGATTATAGGTATTATAAAGGAGAGCATTATAGAGAAGTTTATGATTTGCTTGGTGGAGATTATGCCTTAGATGATGCAAATGGACTGCAAGAATCTCAGGTTAAGCGCAATGGAGATAAAGTTGGTTATTATAATGATGGATATGTTAAATGGTTTGGTGGTTTTACTCAATTAGAGTATAGCGACGGAAAGATAAGTTCATTTATTAATTTGTCAGCTGCCAATTCTGCCTATAAAAGAATTGATTATTTCAAAAAGAAAGATCTTGTTTTAGAAGACACTACTTTTGTTGAAGCTCTTGGAACATCTGTTAATACAACATATATTTTTGATGAAAATGGTGCTATTATCGGAGCTGAAAAAACTATGATTGAAGATACTATTATTTATAATGGTAAAGCATACACTATGAATTCTCAAGAAGCTAGACTTGCTGAAACGGATTGGAAATGGATTCCAAGTTTTACTATTAAAACTGGAATGAATTATAATTTTGATGACTTTAATAATGCTTTTATTAATTTGGGTTATATCTCGAAATCTCCCAGATTTAATAATGTTTATGATTACAGCAATCAACTCTTTAGAGATATTAAAAATGAAAATGTTCTTGCAGCAGAATTAGGATATTCTTACAGGTCTAGACTGTTTTCTGCAAACCTGAATTCATACTATACATCTTGGCAAAACAAACCATCAAATGGAGGTGTAAGAATTATGATTGATGATGTAACATACAGAGCAAATATAAATGGAATGGATGCGCTTCACAAGGGAATTGAATTCGATTTTATTTATAAGATTTTACCAAATCTAAGTTTAGAAGGACTATTGTCTTTAGGTGATTGGAGGTGGAAATCTGAGGATACGGTAAGGTTTTTAGATGATGATAATAATCCTGTTTTAGATGAATTTAATAATGAGGTAATAGCAACTTTTGATGCGGTAGACGTTCATGTGGGTGATGCGGCTCAAACTCAATATGGCATCAGCTTAAGGTATGAGCCAACTTTTAACTCTTACTTTAAAATAAGGGGGACATATTTTGATAATTATTATTCTGACTTTGATCCACTTTCTTTGAACGGTGTAAATGCTAGAAGAGAATCTTGGAAAATCCCATCATATGCTTTATTTGATTTGCACTGTGGTTATAAAATTAAATTGTCAAAAAAGAATAAACTAAATTTAAGATTTAGTATTTTAAATTTATTAGATGAGATGTATATCTCTGATGCTCAAAACAATGACCCATATAATGCAAATTATCAAGATTTTGATGCGAAATCAGCTGGAGTATATTTTGGTTTAGGAAGAAGACTTAATCTTTCTGCTACCTTTAACTTTTAACTTTATAAAATGAAAAAAATTAATCTGCTTATAATAACTGCTTTATTTATTCAATCAATTTATGCCCAAGATATTTTAACCGCAAGATCACAAGGTGTTGGAGCTAATGTTACTGTAACTGGAGTGGTGACAAACGGAGATGAATTAGGACCCATAAGATATATTGAAGATGGAACTGCCGGTTTAGCTCTTTATGATTTAACAACTAATTTATTATTGAGTGGTTGTGTTCGTGGCGATAGTGTAACTGTTTCGGGAACATTGGTTGATTATAATGGCTTGCTAGAACTAAACCCAACTTCTGCAGCCTTTATTCACTCAAATAATAATTCACTCCCTCAACCTCAAAATGTAACACCAAATCAAATTGGAGAAGCAACAGAATCAGAACTTGTACAAATCGATAATGTAATTTTTAATTCAGGAGGATCTTTATTTACAGTTGGAACTCATGATTTTACTTCCAATGCACAATCTGGAAAGATCTATATAAGAACAGGACACCCTTTAGAGAATTCTTTAATCCCATCTGGTCCAGTTACATTAATTGGTATTTCTTCTCAGTATACTTTTTTGATTCCTGCTAATGATGGATATCAAATTCTACCTCGTGATTCGGCTGATATTATTCAGTCTGGTAATATAATCCTTACTTCTGCTGTTACTCAATCAAATATTACTACCAGCGGTTTTGATTTAACTTGGACAACTTCAGATTCTGCAACAACTGAATGTAATTTTGGCACAACCATATCATTGGGAACAAATCAAAATAATAGTGGAAATGTTGTAACGCACACTTTAAGTTTATCAGCACTGCAGCCTGCTACTTTTTATTATGTACAGTGTTATTCTGTAAGGGGAACCGATACCGCCTTTTCTAATATAGGAATATATTCAACTGCCTCAAATTCTTCAGGAATAATACGTCCTTATTTTAATCACAGCGTTGAGACTTCTGTCTCAACCGGAGTTGATGCTCAAAATATTACAACTTATTTCAACGATACGATAAAAGCGTATATGGATTTAGCACAAAATACACTAGATATTTGCGTGTATAATGCTTCAGATGCACTTATTGCTACAGCAATTAATGATGCTCATAATAGAGGGGTAGCTGTAAGATACATTGCCGATGATGATGTAGTAAATTCAATGCTAAATAGTTTAGATCCTAATATTCCTATTGTATATAGAACCCCAACTCCAGCTGCAGGAATTATGCATAATAAATTCTTGGTGATTGATGCAAATTCCGTAAATAACTCATGGATTATGACAGGTTCAACCAATTGGACAAATCCAAGTAATCTTTTTAATGACTATAACAACTTAATATTTGTTCAAGATCAAGCTTTAGCAAAAGCCTATACTTTAGAGTTTGAAGAAATGTGGGCTGGCTCTTTCGGTTCAAATAAAATTGATAATACACCACATGATTTTAATGTAAATGGAAAACACATGGAGTTGTATTTTTCACCATCTGACCAAACTACAAGTAAAATTCTTGAGGTAATAAATTCTGTTGACTATACTTTTGAATTTGCGTTATTAGAATTTACAAGAGATGATCTTGGTGATGCAATTATTGATGTACATAATAGCTTTGGAACCAATGTTCGTGGTATTATGGAATCTACAAATTCACAGTACGCAGAGTTTGATAAAATGGATGACGCAGGTGTTAATGTTAAATCACACTCAGGCATACCAAATACTATACATCATAAATATGCTATAGCTGACGCTGATATTATTGCCTCTGATCCAATTTTATTAACGGGCTCACACAATTGGAGTAATAATGCAGAGAATAATTCTGATGAAAACACTTTAATTATTCATGACCATACTACGGCGAATATATATCTTCAAGAATTTACAAAGAGATTTAACGAACTAAGCTCAACATCAGTACTCAATAATTTAATTGATGTTGAGATAAATGTATTTCCAAATCCTTCACTTGGTGAAATAAATATTAAAACTGATTTGGAAATCTATAAGATTAATGTTTATCTACAAGATGGTAGACTTTTAAAATCTTTAAATTCTACAAGTTTTAAATTGGACAGGAATGCAGTTTACTATCTTAAAATATTTACAAATTCCGGCAATTCAATTAAAACTATAATAGTTCAGTAGACTTATTTAGTTGCAAAAATATTTTCAACTCTTTTAGCAAAGTACATAAGGTATAAGAAGCAAAATACGGTTATCCAGTATGATTCATGGATTCCTATTATATCTGCTAGCTTTCCTTGTATAGGAGGTATAATAGCACCTCCTAGAATCATCATTACTAAAAATGCTGAACCTTGAGAGGTAAACTTACCAAGCCCTTTAATACTTAATGCAAAAATTGAAGGCCACATAATTGAACAAAACAAACCTCCACTTAAGAAAGCAAAAATTGCAATTGTACCACTTGTAAACAAACCAACTAACATAGCTATAACACCAAATAAACCAAAAGTTTTTAATGTAAGAGCAGGTTTATCTTTTCCTATAAAAAATCCGGCAATCTGAATTGCTACACAAATCGCAAAAGCAAAAAGATGTTTTACCTCAAATCCTGAAATTGCATTGACAGAAAGTACAACGGCAAAAGCAAAATAAGGAACTAAAATATATAGCCATTTTTTTAGCGTATTTGATGGATTAAATACAGTAATAGCACCAGTCCATCTTCCAATCATTAGCCCTCCCCAATACATTGAAATGTATGGAGCGATTTGTGTATCATTTAAAGATCCAAAAGCTGGAGTTTTTAAAAGCTCGCCTAAATTACTTTGTATAGCTACTTCTACACCAACGTAGGTAAATATAGCAAGCATACCTAAAACTAATTGGGGATATTGCATTGCCCCCCAACCATCAGCATTTTTCTTTGCCATCAAATTTGAAATTATCAAACTTCCAACAACTACAACTAAACTAATTAGTGAAAGATTTAAAATTAATGATTCAGATTCATGACTTAATGACTCACCATCACCTAGACCGATATACTGATTAAAAATTTGGCTAAATATTACAATCAGTAGAATAGTGATTATAATTAGTGAAGTCATAGCTTTTGAAGCACCAAGAAAGCTTGAATCTTCTTTTCCATCTGGTAATTTCTTTGAGAAATGAAAAAGGGCTGCTGCTCCTAAAAACAATACGCCTACAGCAATATATAAATACTGTACTACTGTTAATGTAATATTGTTACTAGCAATTTCTTTTCCAAGATCAATATTGGCACTTGCTGCTGTTCCAAAAAGAGCTAATGATACTACTATTGGCCCAATTGCTGTTCCAAATGAATTTACACCACCAGCCAGATTTAACCTATGAGATCCTTTTTCTGGCTCACCAAGTGATATCGCAAATGGATTTGCAGCAGTTTGTTGAAGGGAAAATCCAAGACCAACAATAAAAAGTGCTCCAAGGATATAGTTAAAGGCTGATGAATCTCCTGGTGCAGCTCCATTAACTGCAATTATCATTGCGCACGCACCAATTGCAGATAACATTAATCCTTTAACAATACTACTTTTAAAGCCCCATGAATTCATGATATCCATATTTCTCACACTTGAAAAAATGAACAAAAATAGTGCTCCAATGTAGTAAGCCCCATAAAAAGCAAAATCAATTAATTGGCTTTGAAACTGATCTAAGCTAAAATATGTTTTGCAAAAAGGAATGAATACTCCATTACTAGCTGCAATAAATCCCCAAAAGAAAAACACTGTTACTAGCGTATATAATGCTTGTTTATAATTTTTATTATCACTCATAATTTTTATTTAATAGTTATTTCATCAACAAAAACCCATGTTTTTCCTCCGGCTCCTAAATGCCACTCTGGACAAACCCCATAGTTTTTTGCTTTAATTTTTATATATCTTGCTTTTAACTCTTTTAATTTTATAGTAAAGTCTTTTTGAAAACTTCCTTCTATTTTGTCAGAGAAGTTCGCAAAAACCTTGCCTTGATAGTCGTAATTTATATCATCATTAGAAGTCCAGTATTCAACTTGTTTTGGATAAAATATCCACGATCTTACATCTTGATGACAGCCCAAAGATATAGAATTAATTTTTTTTGTTTCACTTAAGTCAACAATAACATTTACATCTTCTCGATATCCTTGCCAATTTCCAGTTCTATAATTGTTGCCACCGCGTAATTGATCAATCAAAGTCTTATCCCCAGCCGCCGCATATTGATTAGCATATGTGCTGAAGATTTTAATTTTTTTACTGTCATCCCTTAAAAAGTATTCACTTGAAACTATTTTACTTTTTATGTTATTTTTTTGTGCATAACTATAAATTAAACTTTGAGTATTTATAACTATTGGTTCTTCATATTTTCTGTATTCCTTATTATTCAAAGAATAGAATATATCTGCATTATCAACAGAACCAAGTTTAATAGTATGTGTATCTACAAAGGTTTGGCTTGATGCTACAAAATAGGGAACAGCTACAATTTTATGTTTGGTTATTTTAGAAACTGGTATTTCCTCTACCCCCCAATCACTTGGTTTATCTCCCATTACAAACTCAAGCACACCTCCTTCTAAAATTGATGTGTGTTTTAAAAAACTCTTATTGTAATTTTCGCCATTTAGTTTTGCAGATTGAATATATATATTTTGGTCAGAAACATTTCTGGCTTTTATCGTAAAGCTATTATTGTTTTCTAAATTGATTGTTGCTTCTTTAAATAGAGGAGTTCCTATTGCGTAGTAATCATGTCCTGGTGTTACAGGGTAGAAACCAAGACTGCTTAAAACATACCATGATGACATTTGCCCGCAATCTTCGTTACCAGAAAGTCCATCTGGATTTTCAGAATATTGTTCATTTAAAATTCTTGCTACATATTGTTGTGTTTTACTTGGCTTTCCAATATAATTATAAAGATATGCCATGTGATGACTTGGTTCATTACCATGGGCGTATTGTCCAATTAGCCCTGTTACATCCGGTTGGTGCCGACCAGTTGTTTTGATTTTAGATAGAAACATGCTGTCTAAATGTCGTTCGTAATTTTCAGCACCTCCTTTTAAATCAATATGTCCTGAAATATCTTGAGGAGTAAATAATGAGTATTGCCAAGCATTAGCTTCTGTATAGTTAAAGTTTACTTCCTCAGGTTTAAAAGGACCAAACCAAGAGTAAGCATTCTTTCCTCTAAAGAATCCAGATTTTGGATCATATAAATTTTTATAGTACTGCGCTCTTGTATAAAAAATTTCAGCAATGGAATCTTTGCCAAGTGAATCAGCCATTATTGCTATGCACCAATCATCATATGCATATTCAAGATTTTTTGATACTGATTCAGGCTCGTCGCTTGCCTTTATAAATCCATTTTTTTTATAGGCCTGTAAACCAAATTTATCATTTTGAGCTGATTTTATCATCGCTTCAAGAGCTAATTCTGCATCCCAATCTCTTATTCCTTTTATGTAAGCATCAACAATTACGGGTATTGCATGATAACCAATCATGCAGTCTGTATAATTTGCTGCTAATTCCCAGATTGGCAATCTTCCACCGTCTTGATATTGTCTTAATAATGTTCTAATAAATTCATTAGTTTTTTCGACATTGATTATTGTAAATAATGGGTGGGTTGCTCGAAAAGTATCCCAAAGTGAGAAAATGGTATAATGATTATCTTTAGTAGAATGTTTCTTTAAATCCATCCCTAAGTAATTGTCATTTATGTCTTTATAAGTATTTGGGTTTAATGACGAATGATATAATGCGGTGTAAAAAATTTCTTTTTTTGAGTTAGAATTAGTTGTTATTTCAATTTTACTTAATTCATTGTTCCAAGTATTTTGAGCTTCTTTTTTTACCCTATCAAAATCCCAGTGACTGATTTCATTAGAATTTGCAATTGCACCAGCAGTATCTACCGCTGATATAGAAGCTTTTACTAATAGAGGTTTTTTTAATTCTCCAAATGATAATCCAACAACATCTTTTTCATCATTAAATGTTGTTTTAATTATTGGAGAAGAAAATTTTAAAAAATAATAAATTCTTTGATCTCTAGCCCACTCAGTTGAATACCTATAACCAATAATAGTGTTGCTATCTATAACATTGATTTGATAATCTAATAGTTTATCCCTGTGTTTTAAATCAAGTATAACATTTGATTGTTTTCCAGATGGAAATGAATAGCGATGTATTCCAGCTCTTACAGATGATGTTAGTTCAACATTAATATCATAATCTTCCAGTAAAACTTGATAATAGCCAGCTTGTGCAATTTCATTTTCATGCGAAAATCTAGAGGAATAACCCAATTCATTAATCGCTAACTCACTAGTTTTACTTTTGTTAAACCCATTATTTAGTTTTATTTCACCTACAGTAGGCATTAATAATACATCACCATAATCTGAAATACCTGTTCCACTTAAATGTGTATGAGAAAAACCATAAATGATTGAGTCTGTATAATGGTATCCACCACAACCATCCCACCCTTCAAGCCTGGTGTCAGGGCTGAGCTGAACCATTCCAAAAGGCATAGATACTCCAGGATATGTATGTCCATGACCTCCAGTACCAATGAATGTATTTACAAAATCAATAGGTTGAGACTTTTTGTGATTACAACTGTAAATAATTAGAGAGAGAAAAATTAATAAAATTTGTTTTTTCATTTTATGATAAATTCGTCGATAAATAACCAGCTCTTTGCTCCTGCAGCAGGATGTTCTTCAGGCAAAAATCCATAATTTTCAGCAATTAGTCGAACGTATCTAGCTGAATAATTTTTGTTAAAAACAAAATGTTCCTTAAACTTACCTTCTTTCATAGGGTTACATATATTGTTACTTTTATAAATTGAAGTATAATCTATACCATCATCTGAAATGAGATATTCCACAGATTTTGGAATTAAAATCCAAGATAAATGATATTGAAAAAATGAAGTTTTCAATTCATTAAATGAAGTTGTTTTTTCTAAGTCTATTACAACATCAACATTTTTACCAAAAAACCCTTGCCATTGCCCATCTCTAAAATTTAGCTCACTTCCTGATATTCCGTTTATAAGACTATTATTTCCAGAGCCTTGATAACTATCATTGTAATGTGTGTTGTAAATAGTTTTTTTTCCAAGTCCTTTATGAAAATTTATTTCTAGGCTTTTAAAAGCAACCTCTTTTATTTTTGAATTTTTTTCCTTTGCATTTAGCTTTGCGCTATTATAAAGCTTAATAGGCTTTTTATATTCTTGCCAGCTATTGTCGTTGATTTGGTAGACAATGTTCATGTTTTTATTCCCTTTATCTATTTTAATTTCAAATCTATCGTTATTAAAATTTGAAGTAAATTTAATGGGAGTCTTTTCATAACCATATTTTACTCCAAGATACTCGAGCTTTAGATAATGTTTTTCTACTCTTTTCA
>Ga0208763_1000321_pt1 | contig 10237 bp, 1 predicted proteins | sample ETNtaG_20_FD_185756 | JGI IMG/M metagenome (GOLD analysis project Ga0208763, IMG submission 185756) | Marine microbial and viral communities from oxygen minimum zone, Eastern Pacific Ocean - ETNP201306PF45B (SPAdes) (version 2) | ecosystem: Environmental > Aquatic > Marine > Oceanic ... | reverse complement strand
GCGCAAAAATACCGCGCTAGTGTAAACTAGTCGCATATATGTATGCTTGGACTTAGGCAAAAATCAGAACATAGTTCTGCACTTTTTTGCAAAAGTTCTTGCAATATTTCGGGCTCAAATATGAGATTTCCCATAAGACGCGATAAGCGTCGGGCGATTCCTTGTGCTAAGCACTTGGACCCGGAGTATTGGGGGGCAAGGGTTGTAAACCTTTGCTACCCGTACTATATAAGCCAATTATATGGCCGGAACATAGTTTCGGTACCATATAGGTCATACCGGCCACTTAGAAAATCGCTATTTTCGATAATTATATCGGAATTAGTGAATTTCGCTGCCTTTACCAGGCTGAAAAGTGGGCATACGAACCAAAAGGGACGCAGTTAGGGTTATAACCCTTCTGCAAAGTTCCTAAATGGTAAGTTTGCATACCCATACCGGTATATAAGTCCCCGGAATGGTTCACCATAGGTGTCCCATTTTCGGCATTTTTACCAAGATCTGTCAGCTACGTGTAGGCCCTCGGGCACACATATAGCCAGGCAGATAAGGCAAATTTGCTTGGAGACGAACGGTGAACCCTTAGGGAACACTATGAGATGACCCTAGGTCATCGGAAATGCCCCTACGGTTAATCCGGGTAACGGATCGACCTAGGCTATACCACGATATCGCCATTGTGCGCGCGGCGCGCATGCTTTTATAGCATGCACTCCCCGCCCACTCTGGCACGGGTATAAGGGGCGAACGGCAGGCCCATAGGGCCCGCTTTGAGATAGCCATAGGTTATCGAAATGCTCTCACGGTGAGGCTAAGTATTAGCCCGCCCGGAAGCACCATATATACCCGAGGCGCGGACGCCGCGGGCATGCTATAGCATGTCGCGCGCGCGCACGCAGCCGCAAGGGCATAGGTGTAGAGCGAAACGGTGTCGCCATAGGCGCACTATGAGAGAAACGTACGTTTCTCGTAATTAACAAGCACGCAGAGAGGAATATCGTATGTGTTGGGGCAAAACCCTGGCACGCGAACATCCCTCGCGAGTACGTTACGGGACTGAGCATACGCTCTACCCGACCGCGCGTAGCGCATATACCCCTAAGAGGGTCTGAGCAGATAGCCAAACCCTGGCGCAGATGGTCAGCTCGCGGAGGAACATGAGCTCAGCTCATGCCCCCGTTAAGCTAACCGTGCGTTAGGCTAGGTATCACTCATAGACGATTCAAGACTCACTAAAGCACTACATCACTACAATACTACAACGCAGACCACCACCCCCACACTACCCTGGCGCATAGCGCGCATACGACTAACGCACACACCCGTATTAATGCGATAGTCATAGTCCAGAAGAATACTCTATGCCTTAGGGAATAGGGGAGTGTTGTTAAACACTGCATTACATGCATATAAGGGCCCTGCTCTGACACGCTGACGTTTTTACCACGTGTCACTTGCAGGTAGTCCTCTTACGACCGGTGAGAACAGTCTCCAAGTGAGTACACTCCACCAACAGTAGGTAAACCGTGATGTGAAAGGGTAGGCCAACCCTCACGTATAATCACATAAGCTTAGCTAGCACGTGCAGATCGTGTCATTCCTGCACTAACCATAACTCCCACATGGGAATACATAAGACCCGCAAGGGGCTTATAACATGTATGTAAGTACATATACGCTTCGCCACACTATAACACAGCGATGGCAAGCTCAAACTCAAGCGATGACGACTTCGATGATCTCGACCTACTGCTAGGAGGAGAAGAACGTGTCGGCTCCATAGAGGATGTTTCTAGCTTCACCACCTCCAACACCATTTTATCACAGGCGAACGTCCTAACCAATAAGATAAAGAGATGGATGAAGAAGAAGGGACACAAACCCAAGGACATCAAGTTCTTCAAAAACCGCAAAACCCTCCAGCACAAAGGCATCAAGATCTTCGATCGAATGGAGCATTGGTACGTGCAACACGTGTTGAAGGCGCAGTTCAAGGACATGGCTCGAAAACAACACGCGCAGACGCTGATGCTTAAAGACCCCGTAGGAGTCGAGGATCCCCCGAAAGATGACGACATCTGCTGGAAAAGCAACCCCATAACTACCACTACCACGGCTGCCGGAGCCTCGGCCACACGCGGAACCAGGACGACACCAGCCGCTGCCCCAACGCCAACTATCAGTACTACGACCACTGTCGAGTACACCCAAACTCCATTCCTTATAACGCTAAAACACTGCCAAAGGCAGGTCTACATCCACATGCGCTCCGTCCTACTACATAGATTCACAGACAAAGACGCCAAGACTCGCCTCGAAGGGTTTATTGAAGACCTAGAGAAGGAAAGGGTGGACAGGGGCGACATGAACGATGACAATCGCTTCGACCTGGGCATACGGGTCGAATGGACAAAGATTAAAGAGTTTGTTCTCGAGAAAATCTGCGTGATGCGTATGGGCAGCCACCAATTTATAACGCTGTTCACTACCATGCGCCAAGATGACCAGTCCGTGCTCACCTGGATCAAAGAGATACGCAAACTCCACGAGATAATCGTCAAACAGGGCAATCACTGGGAGGCGATTGTCAAGGACGAAGTCGTTCCTGCGCTCGCCATCTGGATTACCGAGCCAGAATCCAAGGTAATCATGGGCGAAATACACAGGAAGGACCTACACAACACCTACACGAGCTGGGAGACTCTAACTCGCAACATTAGCCTCGAGGACCTCCGCAAGCTCGTACAAGGCATCGAGACGAAGCTATGGCCCAAGACATTCAAGCGCCTGAGGCACAAGGAAGCGCTAGCCAAGACACTAGTCCCGTACGCTGAACTACAAGCCGCGGTGGCCTTGGCAACCGAGAAGGGCAAGCGTCTAGCCGACGAACTTAAGCGCAAGCTGACCGAAGCTAATAAAAAGATCATCCACCTCGAGAAGAGAGCGAAAATCCTGAAGAGCGAGAAGGATGAGGCGACAGGTAGCGCGTCAGCACCTCTTGTACATGTGAGAGCCAGCAGGATCCCAGGAGCCAACGGCGTGGCCCCGAAGGGCGCATGCCAATTGTGCCTTGATGCTGGACTAGGCATCCGCATGCACTCGACAGACAAGTGTGACCCGGTCAAAAGGAAAGCTGCTGTCGAAGCCAAGGAGCGCAGGGCGAGCGCCAAAGCCAACTCCAAGCCTAAGAGTGGAGCCTCCAAGAAGACCGAGAGCGCCACCACCTCTAAGGCCAACGCTAAAGCGGTTCCCGGACACCCGGTACCAATAGGGTTAAACGTCTGCTACCAGGTCATCGCCAACCGCAAGCACCCGCTCGGCAGCTACAGCAGTGACCTTTGCGCCATCTGCAAGTGGGAGGACGTGGCACCCAAGGGATGCAGACACCCCGAGGAGACCTGCTTCCGTAGGAAGGGAGGCCCCCTCAAGGATGTTACAATCCCGGCGAAAAGGACCACTAAGAGCATGGAGATGTCCAAGAAGCTCATAGCAGACAGGAAGAAACAGAAGGCCGCCACCAAAGCCGCCAAGGCTAAGAAGAAAGCCACGAAGAAATCCGTAGGGTTCACGAGTCGCGTCAAAGCGACAGGCAAAGCAAAACTTCTGGAAGAGGCGATGGCCCGAGGCATCCCACCAGGCAAGAGAACGGACGAGGAACTCAAACAGCTCAACCCAGAGGACTGGAGCGAGCCCTCTAGTACGTTCAGTACCCGATACATATTGAACAAAGAGGTCAAGAGAACCGGACATCTCACACCTGATGAGCTCGACATGCTCATGCCACAGTACCAGCGACAAGACAAGAGACTGGTCGACATCACTGTGAAACAATTCGAATGCGAGAAAGGCGAGCACCTACTCCGCGCCTTCCGCAAGGACCGATACGAATTCCTAAAGAGGAACGGGCTCTTGAACAAAGGATATACATACGCCGACGGTTCAAAGCCGCCGTTGCAATCCTTTGGAATAGGCCGGAACGACAACAAGCGCAAGTCGAAAGCCCGGTCGAAGAGCAAGGCTTCCAAGAGTAAGGAGGAGAGCCTACCATCGAAACGCAAGGCTTCCAATGACAAGGAGGAGAGCCCACCTCCACACTCGACGGGATATCAATCAAGCGCACCATCATACAATCCGAAGAAGACCCCGCGCATTGACGTGACACGCCCAAACAACGCCAACGCTAAACCCAAGGCCAACGCTAAACCCAAGGGCAACGCTAAAGCCAAGGCGAGCGCCGGCGCAGGCGCCAAGACTATCGTCATCAACGCAAAAACGTCGATGAAGGAATTCTGGGAGCAGGCAAACAGCAAACACGCCAAGAGCAAGCGCGCCAAGAGTCCCCCACCAATAGTGGTCGAGTACAAAAGTACCGAGGGACCCAAGCTGAACATGATCGTCGTGAACGACAAAGACGATGGTGACTCAAGCCCGCAGTACCAGAACAGATCGCCATCGCCGCCCGACGTAGTTGTCTGCGAGCCTGGCGACACCGAGGCCTACGTCCCAACTCCTCCACCAACTCCCGGCCGTATGACCGAGGACCCTTACCCGCCGTACATACGCGACGATGGGATGTGGTGCCGAAAGATTGACGGCGTCGAGGTGATCCTAAGCGGGCAAAGTACGGACGACTCGGACGCGAGCTCCACGGACAGCGATGATGAAGAGGTCAGTTCAGGGACATGTTGCAACACGCATACATGCGCGAACACCCGGACTAACACTATCATCACCCCACAACAAGTCGCAGAGAAAGTAGCCCCGATCAGGATCGAGAGGCCAGCAAGCAAGGGGACAATTTTGGATATGCTTTCTAGCATTATGGAGATCCCCGATGGGTTATGGTGCCCTGCTACGTCTAAGATTAGGCCAGTAGGAGTATCACGCCCTAATCGTAAACAAAATGAAAATGCTGCTGTTGATAATACCCCTCTTGAGAGCGAACGAGTAAATAGTCGGCTACTACAAGCGTACATGGAATATAGGGCCCCAGACGGGACTATCCAGAAGGGTCGCGTACAGATAGATACTATGTCAAACATAAGTTACGCACTATCTAAGTACGCACTACCTAGATCACGTAGGGTCTGGGAAGCCGAATACGCAGTAGGCATCACGGGCAATACAATGAAGTTAGGTAGGCCCAACTCATTCACAATCATGAAGAACGGAAAACCTGTTGTCATAGACACAGTCAAGGCGGACCCAGGCATGTTTACTGGTGGATGCATAGCTCTTTTAGGAGCTGACGCTATAGCCACACTAGGGATCGATCTTAACTACCACATCGACATAACTCGACACGTTGACGTCAAGTACCGAGACGATGTTCGTAACATAGACGCTGACACCAAGGCTAGCAACGGCCCTAACGCTAACGCGAAGGCCGATGCTAACCCTAAGGTCAAACCCACACGCGCGAAGTCGCGCAAGCGCAAGCGCAAGGGTGGCATCCGGATCGAACGCCCGAAACAACCCACAAAACCTAACACATGCGTGGACCTGCGGTACCGCACCGACTCGGTGGACAACAAGGTATGTGAACGCGCCAAGGAACAGGCAATAGCCAAGTACCCGGCGTACAAGCAGCTCGAGCGGCTAGTCAACAAACATACCTACCTATCAGAAAGGGTATGTGCAGACTATCTCAAGGAGAACCCCGATGACTACGCGATGGAAGACATACCGCTAGAGTCAATCGACATAGCTCCAGATGTACCAGCGGACATACGAGCCAAGCTGTTATCACTGTTGCATAAGTACCAATCGGTATTCTCCAGCAGAACGAACGAGCTACCCAAGCCCATGGAAGGGGTGACACCCCACAAATTCAAACTTAAACCAGACGCAACGCCATCGCGAGTGGGCAGACCGCACTTCGGTAAGGCGCAAGCGAAGATCATTAATGACTGGTTAGACTGGGCCCTAGACCAAGGACTAGTCGAGCCAGCGCCAAAAGCTTCGTGGTCGTCCAGGCTAGTACTAGCCCCGAAGTACAAGAACACCACCGCTAAGGGCAAAGTGCCAGACGGTATACGCATTACATGGGCAGGCACAGGCGCCAATGAACAGATCCAGAAGACAGTACCAACTTACCCGGACGCATGGCAACAGATCTACAAAGTTGCCAACTATAAATACAAGTTTTCGGCAGACGGGTTAAAGCAGTACTGGAGCATACCCCTCGATGAAGAGTCACGAGAGGTAACAGCGTTCTGGACCCCAAGGGGTTTGTTCAAGTTCACGCGCCTGGTCATGGGAACCAAGAACGCGGCGACTGTAGCGCAGAACGCATACACGCACGCGCTAAACGCATTACTAAACAAGGAGTCTCACGACCACGTTAGTAACTACGCGGACGACTTCTTGGGGGGGGCAGACACATATGAGTCCTTATTGTTTCACTTCGAGCAATTTTTGATAATGTGCGACAAGGCTCACATCACCTGCAACCCATCCAAGGTGCGTGTGGGTTATACCAAAGAAACCTGGTATGGGTACAATATTGATCAAGGTAAGATCACGCCCTCCGACAGGAACCTAGACCCCATCAAAAGGATGGTCAACCCCACCAACAAGTCCGAACTCAGGTCAATCCTAGGGATTTTCAACCAGCTAGGGCACTTCATCCCCGACTACAGGAAGACGAAAGACTGCCCCGCGCGCATCCTGCACGAGCTGATGCCCGAAAAGGTAGACTTCGTGTTCACTGAGAGACACGAGAAGGCGCTCAAAGACCTGAAACAGGTAGCCCTAGGCGGCGACCTGCACCTATTTGCTCCCGACCACAATCACCCGCTAATCCTAGAAACAGATGCGAGCGTGGACGGGTGGGGGGCAATCCTCTATCAAAAGATAGACGGAAAGAAGAGAGTGATCAAGATGTGGTCTAAGGCGTGGGAAACCGAAGCCTGGATACGGAAACCAACGTATCACCGGGAGGCTAAGGCGTGGATGAACGGCCTAACGCTAACCATCCCCTACGCCACTCACAACCAGTTCCCCGTAGAGTGCTGGACCGACCACACACCACTGACGTGGGTCAAGCACACCTCAGGCAAAGGCCCGGTAAGTCAATTCATCATTGACACTCTCTCGGTCATTGATTACAATATGAACTACATCAAAGGACCGAAAAACGTCCCAGCGGACACCCTCTCTAGATTCCCGCTATTAGGACCAGCAAGACTGCGACAAGCAGGGGTAAAGGAAGCTGTAGATATCCTTCTAGCAGCGCTGGTAGAGACCGACGTGAACCTGCATAAGATCTGGTTCCACGCAGGCAAAAGCACGAAGCATCTAGCAGCAGACGTGTACGACTGGAGACTAAAAATGAATAAACTTCAGGGCGGCAAACCAGAGAAAAGACAACAATGCTACATGGATAACTTCTCTGAAGCCAACGTGAAGAGGATCAAGTACACCATGGGCATCTGGGCACCCAACGCTGATAAGATTACAGCGCAGTGCCTGGAGGCATACAGGAAAGGAACGCCTTTCGCATGCCTGGTACCCAGCGACTTGGTCCACCGTATACCCTTCGACGAACAAGGTAACCTCGACAAGGACGTGAAGGATATGATTGACAAATCATTCCTCATAGCCCTACTGGACCCGGGTTTAACGTGGGTAATACACGGGATCGACTTCTCCAAGGCTAAACAGCCAGTAAGGACTGTACACCAGAGTGTAAGGGTCACCCCAGAGTTTGAACTACAGGAGTTGGTTAGAGTACTGAAGTCATCTAACATGACACCACCCCTACCTGTAGCACGAACCCGAGCAGATTGGATCAAGGCACAGAAAGACAACCTGACCAAACTGCTCTGGGAGGGCACTGAAGGCGTGAAGCAAGACCCGGACGGACTATGGACTTTCGAAGGTAAAACGATAGTACCAGTACCTTTACAAATCCCGTTGGTCAAATGGCAACACGCCGCTCTCTGTCATGTGGGACCTCAAAAGGTACTCACAGTACTGAAGCAACGATTCCACTGGAGTCACATGCGCAGGACGTGTAAACACGTCAACGACATGTGCGCTTTGTGCAACCTACTCAAAGCAAGGATGAGGCACGCGCACAAGCACTTCCGACCCAAGCTACACTGCACTCCTCGAACATCATACGGAGCCGACTACTACGGAGTCAAGCAGAACAAGCAAGGGTACAACAATATACTAGGTATCATCGATCTATCGAACGGACACCTTGTGCTGAAAGCTCTTAAAGCGCGCACGGCAGCCAACACGGCGCACACCCTGTTCTACGACATAGTCGCAAAGAAGGGAGTGCCGATGTTGTTTCACTCGGACGCAGCCAAAGAGTTTCTTTCTACGGCAATGAAAGCTCTTTCAGCAACGCTGGGCATAGCACAGACCAGCACCCTAGCACACAACCCCAAGAGCAACGCAAAGATCGAAAGGGTTTGGCAATTCGTGGGCAGGTGCTTACAGGCTATGACACCAGCCCAATACAACGAGTTTCACAAATATGTACCCATGATAGAACATGTGTGGAACACGGTACCGGATTCTGACACGAACGTGACGCCGTTCCAAGCGGAACACGGCATGCCGTGCAGAACAGTAGCTGAGAGTATCCTACAACAGGCGCCAGCCTCAGGACTCCCAGCATCAGCCGACGACCTTAAAACGATCGCCGTTTCAGTAAACGCATTCATGGAACACATCCAGAATATTAAGGCGGTTGAAAAGAGCCAGGCGGCTATTAAACTCAACGCTGATGGCACCAGCAAGATTGAGTACAACATAGGTGACAAGGTAGCCTTCTATCTTCCCCCAAGCGACGAGACAGTCAAAGCCATGGGGAAGAAGAGGAAACACATCCTACAGTACGTGGGACCTGGAGAGATAGTGGAATCACTATCACCCAATAATACCTCCTTCCGTATCAAATACAAGAATAGACATTACGAGAGGAACGTCATGCATATGTTACGGTACAAGTCTCCTGAAGAGGTACCAGCCGACCTGCAGATGTACGTGGATAACACTGTATCTGTAGGGTCGTACGTCGCAGTCCTCGACGACAGCGAGGACCGACACTACCACGTGGCCCAAGTGATAGACATCACCGACGAGAACACCACGATTCATTACTTGGGAACAGGGGGACGAAACCTTAGAGGCGCTCAATGGAAGAAATTGTATCACCTACCAGGATCAAACACAATTTCGACCGTTGAGCCCCGGACCATCGTCCGAAACTGGATGAGGTTCACAGGAACTATAAGGACAGGAACCGGAGAGGACAGCCTTATTATCCTAGCCAACTTGGGATTCACAGGACCTGACACCATGCGCCTTAACTCCAACACGAGGAAGATCCTGAGCAGATCAAAGCACAGGCACCACGTCATGGGAAGAACCTGGATGAAGCCAGGGCGCACAGCTGCAGCACGCGTAGCGAGGTCTAAGAGACTAGCACACGTGCGACGACAGCGCGGCGTTAGATATCCATAGAATCCTCAATGTCATTAAGGTTATAAAAACTTTTTATCCTGCCCCTCAGGGGAGGTTTGATTTAGTTTGCGTAGCATAGTGGTATGAATCGCACACGACGGTGACATTGGACCGTTAAACCGGTCAAGGACACGGATGCACAATCAAGCGGAAAGCGACGTCTGGAGGCATCGCCGAGTAGTAGATTGTTTGTATTCATAAACACATTATTAGGTTACTAGCTATCATAGATTAGCATAGGCCTCTGAGGAAACCAGATATCGACAAATTCTTTGTCTGGGGGGCATGTCAGCTCACCAATCAGAGGCCGCGGTTACAAAACCGCATAACCGGCCGCTCTACTAAGAGCTAGCCAATATTGTAATAATAAGTAACCGCCAGTTGTCCCAATTTATTTGATCAACCATAGCAGGTAGTTAGTGGCCGTGGCCTAAGCCACTTATAGCCACGATTATCGAACCGTACCCGACAAACTATAGTTTAGTGGTGCTTGTGCTTCGGCACAAACCCCTAAATACTATATAGGGTCGCTTGTGCATTCTTGTTTACAAGAATGCACTCGCATATAACCCACAATATGCACGCTAGTGCATTCTGCAATTTTGGCATTAGCCAGAATGTAGAAATAAAACTCAGCGCAAAAGGGTTTTAACCCGCGCAAAAATACCGCGCTAGTGTAAACTAGTCGCATATATGTATGCTTGGACTTAGGCAAAAATCAGAACATAGTTCTGCACTTTTTTGCAAAAGTTCT
>Ga0208763_1000318_pt1 | contig 10279 bp, 7 predicted proteins | sample ETNtaG_20_FD_185756 | JGI IMG/M metagenome (GOLD analysis project Ga0208763, IMG submission 185756) | Marine microbial and viral communities from oxygen minimum zone, Eastern Pacific Ocean - ETNP201306PF45B (SPAdes) (version 2) | ecosystem: Environmental > Aquatic > Marine > Oceanic ... | reverse complement strand
TGCAGGCTGAACTTCCTAATACTGCAGTTCCCACAACAGTACATTGTGATCACTTAATTCAAGCTTATGAAGGTGCAAATAGCGACCTAAAGGTAGCAAATAAGAATCATAAGGAGGTATTTGATTTTTTAAGAACTGCTTCTCAAAAATATAATATTGGTTTTTGGGGGCCTGGAGCTGGAATCATCCATCAAGTAGTCCTTGAACAATATGCTTTTCCTGGGGGAATGATGATCGGAACAGACAGTCATACTCCAAATGCTGGGGGTATGGGCATGATTGCAATTGGAGTTGGTGGCGCAGATGCTGTAGATGTAATGGCTGGTATGCCTTTTAATACAAAAATACCAAAACTAATTGGAATAAAATTGACGGGTTCTTTAAGTGGATGGACTTCTCCAAAAGACATTATCTTAAAAGTTGCAGAGATACTTACTGTAAAGGGAGGTACAAATGCAATTGTCGAATATTTTGGAGAAGGTACCGAATCAATATCTACAACTGGAAAAGCTACGATAACCAACATGGGTGCTGAAATTGGTGCAACCTGTTCAATATTTCCATTTGATTCCAAAGGTGAAGAATACTTAATTGCCACGGGAAGGTCTGATATTGCGAAACTAGCAAAAAATAATATGCATTTGTTAACAGCTGACCAGGACGTCATTGAAGAACCAAAATCATATTTTGATCAAGTTATTGAGATAAACTTAGATTCACTTGTTCCACATATAGTAGGTCCACATACTCCAGATTTAGCTCGCCCGATAACAGAGTTAAAAGATGATGCTGAAAAAAATAATTATCCTGTAGAAATTTCCAATGCTTTAATAGGATCTTGTACTAATTCATCTTATGAAGATATAGGTCGCGCAGCATTTATAGCGAGAGAAGCTGCAAAAAAAGGGTTAAAGTCAAAAGTCCCTTTAATGGTTACTCCAGGTTCAGAAGTTACAAGGGCAACTATTGAAAGAGATGGATACCTTAAAGATTTGGAATCTATTGGAGCTACGGTGTTAGCAAATGCTTGCGGTCCTTGTATTGGTCAGTGGAAAAGAGATGATATAGGTGAAGGTGAAATTAATACAATTGTTTCCTCGTATAACAGAAATTTTCCCGCTAGAAATGATGGAAATAAAGAAACACTTTCATTTATTGGCTCACCAGAGTCTGTAATTGGATTAGCTCTAGGCGGTTCATTAGATTTTGATTTTTTAAATGATTCTTTAATGAATGATTCAGGAGAAGAAGTAAAACTAACACCTCCTGTTGCAGAAGAGTTGCCTTCAGAGGGATTTGCAAATACATTAGAAGGATTTATTCAGCCTGCAAACGGAGATGAAGTAGAGGTGAAAATTGATCCAAAATCTGAAAGACTCCAGGTTTTAACACCATTTGATTCATTTGCTCCAAACAATTATTTAGATATGACTGTAATAATGAAAGCTGTTGGCAAATGTACTACAGATCATATTTCACCTGCTGGGAAATGGTTAAGGTTTAGGGGGCACCTAGAAAACATCTCACAAAATTTGTTTATTGGTGTAAATAACGCTTTTACCGAAGAGTCCGGAACAGGCATTAATACTTTAAACGATGAAGTGATGACACTTCCAGATCTTGCTAAAGCTTATCATGAGAACTCAGTCAACTGGATTGCTATTGGGGATGAAAACTATGGCGAAGGATCTTCCAGAGAACACGCTGCAATGGAACCAAGGTTTAGAGGGTGTAGAGTGGTTTTAGTTAAAAGCTTTGCAAGAATACATGAAGCAAATTTAAAAAAACAAGGGATCTTGCCTTTAACTTTCTCTGACAAAAATGACTACGAGAAAATTGAACAAAATGACAAAATTACAATAACTAACCTTGATGAAATAAGTCCAGGCAGCACTGTTACTGTAACTCTCCAAAAAGAAGATGGTTCCTCAGTTGACATTACTGCTAATCATTCTCTATCGGATGAGCAAATAAAATGGTTTGAAAGTGGTTCAGCTTTAAATCACATAAAAGAAAATTAATGGATAACTTATCTGAAAAAATAAAACAATTAAGAAACGAATATAGCGATTCAGATTTTTTAATCGAACATTTAGACAAAAATCCAGTACAGCAATTTACAAAATGGCTAGATGATGCAATTGAAACAAAAATTTACGAACCAAATGCTATGGTTCTTGCTACATCTGTTGATGATCAACCAAGATCTCGTTATGTACTCTTTAAAAATATTGTTGAGAATAAATTAATTTTTCATACTCATTACGAGAGTCCTAAAGCACTTGAAATGCTTGCAAATCCAAATATTTCAGGAATATTCTATTGGGCAGAAATTCACAGACAAGTGAGATTTCAAGGCTTTGCAAAAAAAGCTGATAAAACAATATCTGATGAATATTTTTCAACTAGACCTAGGGGAGGTCAGCTAAGTGCATGGGCTTCAGATCAAAGCTCAATTATCCAAAACAGAGAAGAAGTAACAAATAAAATAGCTGAGTTAGACAAAAAATTTGAAAACCAAGAAGTACCAAGACCAGATTTTTGGGGAGGTTTTGAGATTGAAGTAAATTATTGGGAGTTCTGGCAAGGAAGAAGAAATAGAACTCATGATAGGTTTTGTTATACTCAAAACACCCAAGGTTGGAATATCGAAAGGATGTCTCCATAATGAGAGAAATCAAAGTTACCAAAAATTTCATTAATTCAGCAGAAAATTCTGTGTTGTACGAGTCTGGAAACACGAAAGTATTGGTTACCGTCTCAGTTACAGACCGAGTTCCTGATTGGTTATCAAATTCTGAAAAAGGCTGGGTTACAGCTGAATACAATATGCTTCCAGGTTCATCTGGCAATAGAATTTCTAGAAAATCATTCGAAAGTGGAAGGTCAAAAGAAATTTCAAGATTAATCGGCCGTTCTCTCAGAGCTGTTTGTAATTTAGGAATAATTAATGGTTATTCTTTTACTGTAGATTGTGATGTTCTTGAAGCAGATGGTGGAACTAGAACGGCATCAATTAACGGAGCTTGGATTGCTTTAAACGATACTTTTACAAAGATGGTAAATGAAAACAAGTTAGTACAAAACCCATTAACAAGCAAAATTGGTGCAATATCTGTTGGTATTGTAGAGGGGCAGCTAGTAGCTGACTTAGATTATGCTAAGGATTCAAATGCTGAGGTTGACCTAAACCTTGTTTTAGATGAAAAATTTGAAATCTTGGAGATTCAAGGCACAGCTGAAGGTAAACCATTTTCAAAAGATAATCTTGATAGCTTATTTAGTATTGCAAAAGAATGTGTTGAAGAAATATTTAAGATACAAAATTAATAAGAATGCAAATTATTTTAGCTAGTCAGAATAAAAATAAGTTAAAGGAATTATCTACAATATTTCAAATAAATTCAAGTAAACATTCTTTGGTGTCTCCCAGTAGAGTTTTGAATGTAATTGAGGATAAAGAAACTATAAAAGAAAATGCTGAAAAGAAGGCCTTAGAGTATTTTGAGTTTTATGATTTACCAGTAATTGCAGATGACTCAGGTCTTTTTGTAGATGCACTTAATGGTGCTCCCGGTGTTCATTCTGCCCGTTTTTCAGGAGAAAATGCAAATGATGAAAAAAATAATGATAAATTATTAGATTTGCTTCAAAATAATTCAAATAGATCAGCAACTTTCAAAACAGTTCTATGTTTTTATGATGGTAAAGAATTTTTGTATACCTTAGGTGAACTAAATGGTGAAATTTTATCATCACCGAGAGGAGAAAATGGTTTTGGTTACGATCCTGTATTTGAAGTAAATGGTAAAACTCTTGCTGAAATGACATTAGAAGAAAAATCGGAGATTAGTCATAGAAAAAATGCGACAATTAAGATGGTTGAGTTGTTAAATGAAATATAAAACATTATTAAAATTTCTATTTGTTTTTCTTATATTTTCTGCATGTGAAGTTAAGTGGGACATGGAAATCTCTTTCGAAGAAGACTTATCGGGAAGTTACTCAATAGCAGTATTGATAGATCAAGAAGCACAAATGTATGCGGTTGAGACTGGGCAATCCTCAATTGGAGGCTTAGATGCAATACTGTCAAATCTTCCAGATGGTTTCGGTTCAAGTGTTTATCAAGAAGGAAACTATTTGGGAATTCTTATTAGAAACGATTTTGAAGATACAGATGAGTTGTTATTACAGTTTGAACAATTAAAGTCTGAGGAAAATACTGCTTTACTATTGTTACCAATTCAGGAAATTCGATTTGATAAAAGTGAACGTGATTTTGGAATTACAGGCAAGTTTGCAGAAATTTTTGTAACAGATGAAGAAAACTTAGAGGGTTTTAAAAGAATATTCGATGGCCAACTATCAATTATTGTTCCGGGTAATATTACAGATCCTCAAATTAGCGAAATAGTAGATAATACAATTATTTTTGAAAACGATGGTCTTTCAGTAAAAACTTTTAAGTTGGTCACAAGAACTAAACCAATTTTTACGCCAGAGCTAATTGCTGCACTATTAGCAATTTTTGGTCTAATAATTTATTTTGTTAGACAATCTGTCAAAAAGAAGTAATATTGTCTCAATGAAAAAAATTATAATTATTATTTAGGAGCAGCGTTTACAACGTTGTTACCCTTGCATGGCAAGGGTTTTTTTTTAGACTATGAAAATTGATATATTTGATACAACTTTAAGAGACGGCTTTCAACAAGAAGGAATTTCACCTTCTGTAAAAGATAAACTCGAAATTGCAAAATTATTAGATAATCTCGGAGTATCTTTTATTGAAGGTGGTTGGCCTGGTGCTTCTCCTAAAGAAGAGGAGTTTTTCAAAAAAGCAAAATCAGAACTTAATCTTGCTAATGCAAAACTTGTTAGCTTTGGATCAACAAGAAAACTTAGTTTGAGCGCTGACAAAGACCCTCAAGTACAAGCATTGCTTGATGCAGATACAGAATATGTATGCATAGTGGGAAAGTCTTCAAAACTACATATTACAAAAGCTATACAAGCCACTGTCGATGAAGCAATAGAGATGGCAGTTGATACCATTAATTATTTAGTACAAAATAAAAAGAAAGTATTTTTTGATGCAGAACATTTCTTTGACGGTTACAAAGAAGATCCAGAAACAAGTTTAAAAATATTAGATGCTGTAATGTCTACAAAAGTAGAATGTTTTGTATTTTGCGACACAAACGGTGGAACTCTCCCAAGTGAAGTCCACGAGATAATTTCAGATATAATTTCAAAATTCCCAAAAGCAAACTTTGGCGTACACTTCCAAAACGATAATGGTTGTGCAGTAGCTAATTCAATGGTTGCAGTTGATTTAGGTGTAAATCATGTTCAAGGAACCATTAATGGGTATGGTGAAAGAACAGGAAATGCTGATTTATGTACTTTAATCCCCAATTTAACATTGAAGAAAGGCTATAAAACAATTCCTGAACACTCACTAGGCCAATTAACTCAAACAGCAAATCATATTGCTGAGTTAGTAAATGTAGCGATTGATTCACGTCATCCTTATGTAGGTTCCTCAGCTTTTACACATAAAGCTGGATTACATGCATCTGGAATGGCAAAGGATAGCTCACTTTATGAACACATTGATTCAGCTGCAGTAGGGAATTTCACAAGGACAACAGTATCTGAGTTAGCTGGTAGAGCTAGTGTTCTCACAAAAGCAGAGGAATTTGGTTTGGAATTTAACAATGATGATGCCAAAAAATTAATTGAAGAAGTGCAAAATCTTGAACATATGGGATATCAATTTGAAGCAGCTGATGGATCGCTATTTATATTGATGAACAAACTCAAGAATATAGAACCCAACTTTTTCAAATTTGAAAGCTTTAGGGTATTTTCTGAAAGACGAAATTCTGAAAATGTTGTTTCAGAAGCAGTTTGTAAAATTATTGTAGATGAAAATAGATATGTTAAAACTGGAGAAGGAGTAGGCCCAGTTGATGCTTTGAGTAAAGCTTTGAAATCTGCTTTAGAAAATGATTATTCAAAAGTAAATGAAATCAAGCTTATTGATTACAAAGTTAGAATTATAGATTCTTCAGATGGAACTGAAGCTAAAACAAGGGTCTTGATTGAATTTACAGATTCCAATAAGAAATGGAGTACTATCGGAGTTCATGAAAACATAATCAATGCTTCATGGAATGCTTTGTGTGATGGTTTTAATTACTATTTTATGACTTCTTAAGTAGATTTTTCACTTCTTAGATATATATACTATTTTAAGGGGGATATAAATATGAATGAAAAAATCGAAAATTTACTTAAAGAAGAACGAAAATTCCCTCCTTCGAAAGAACTCACAGAAAACGCAAACGCAACATCTTCATGGTACGAAGATGCAGATAAAAATCGCTTAGAATTTTGGCAGAAGCAAGCTTTAACAAGAATCTCTTGGTATAAAGAACCAACAGAAGTTTTAGATGATTCAAATCCTCCTTTTTTTAAATGGTTTAAAGATGGAGAGCTTAATTTATCTTATAACTGTTTAGACCGCCATCTAGAAACTGATTCAGATAGAGTAGCTTTTTATTGGGAAGGAGAGCCTGGAGATACTCAAGAAATAACTTATCAAGATCTTTATGAAAGAGTCTGTAAGTTATCTAATGCATTAAAACAACTCGGAGTTCAAAAAGGTGATAGGGTAGCAATTTATTTAGGTATGACTCCAGAGATTGTTGTTTCAATGTTGGCATGTGCAAGAATTGGTGCAGTTCATTCAGTTGTGTTTGGAGGTTTTTCTTCGGAAGCACTTGCTGACAGAATTAATGACGCAAAGGCAAAGACTGTTATTACAGCTGATGGAGCATGGAGAAGAGGGGATATAGTTCCACTTAAAAACAATGTCGATGGTTCACTTGATTTAACAGACTATGTTGAAAATGTAATAGTTGTAAGACGAACAGAACAAGAAATAAACATGGTTGATGGCAGGGATCACTGGTATCACGAAATAACAGAGAAACAATCTTCTGAATGTGAGCCTGAAGTAATGAATGCTGAAGATTTGTTATACATTTTATATACATCAGGAACAACTGCTAAACCAAAAGGTATCGTCCATACACAGGCTGGTTACCTCACTGGAGTTACAACTACTCATCATGAGGTATTTGATGTTAAAGAGGATGATATTTATTGGTGTGCTGCAGATTGTGGTTGGGTAACAGGTCATAGTTATATTGTTTATGGACCTTTAGCAAATAAAGCAACAAGTGTAATGTACGAAGGTGCACCAAATGCCCCCGATGAAAAAAGATTATGGAGCATAATTGAAAAATATAAAGTTAATATTTTTTATACTGCACCAACGGCAATTAGAGCATTTATGAAATGGGGAGTTGAGCATCCGCAAGCCCACGATTTAAGTTCATTGAGAATACTTGGCACTGTTGGGGAGCCAATTAATCCTGAAGCCTGGATGTGGTACCACGAAAATATTGGTGGAGAAAATTGTGCAATTGTTGATACTTGGTGGCAGACAGAAACAGGTTCAATTATGATTTCACCTTTGCCAGGCGTAACAAGCACTAAACCAGGATCTGCCTGTGGTCCTTTACCTGGTATCGAATCTGTAATTATTGACAATGATGGAAATGAAGTAGGCAAAGGAGAAGGTGGATTTTTAGCAATCAAATCTCCGTGGCCATCAATGCTTCGAACAGTATATGGAGATGACGAAAGGTATATTGATACATATTGGTCTCAACACAAAGGTTTATATTTTGCAGGCGATGGTGCAAAATATGATGAAGAGGGTTACATTTGGCTTTTAGGTCGTGTAGATGACGTAATGAATATATCTGGACATAGAATATCTACTGCGGAAGTTGAAAGTGCGTTAGTTTCACATAATGCTGTTGCAGAGGCAGCAGTTATTGGTCGAAGTGATGAAATAACCGGTGAAGCAATTGCCGCATTTGTTTCTTTAATTGGCACTGAGGAAGGCAATGAAGATTTGATTGCAGAACTTAGACAGCATGTAAGTGACAAAATTGGTCCGATTGCAAAACCTAAAAGCATAGTTATCACTGCTGATCTGCCAAAAACGAGAAGTGGAAAAATTATGAGAAGATTACTTAAAGACATTTCAGAAGAAAGAAAATTAGGTGATGTGACAACTTTAGCAAATGCTGATATTGTTTCAGAGCTTCAAACAAGAGCTTCAGATTCTGACGATGAATGAGAGAACCTTTTCATGGCATCTTCCAGAAGATGCAGTTCAAAAACTAGTTAGTTTAGACAAAAAAGATCGGAGAGAATTCTTTTCAAATCTTCCAATCAATAATGTACCAATTGGTTCTCTTATGGATTTTTCAAATATATCTGTAGACGATAAAGGACAAGTTTCATTTTATATTGTTCCTCAAGAGTTCCATTACAACCCACTTGGGACTGTACACGGTGGATTAGCAGCAACAATCTTAGATTCTTGCAACAGTATTTCAGCAAACTGTCAACTTGATAAAGGATTTTTGACTATGACCACTGATATAAGAGTAAATTATTTACGACCAATCACTGTCTCAACTGGTGAACTTACAGCTACAGCAATAATTGAAAAAGTAGGAAGAAAAGTTATATTTGTGAATGGTTCACTGTATGACAAGAATGGAAAAGTATATGCTACTGCAAATTCAACAGAATTGGTCGTAGAAGTACCATTAAACTAACCATCAAAACATAGTGCGGATGAGAGGAGTCGAACCTCCACGAGCAAAGCTCACTGGATCCTAAATCCAGCGCGTCTACCAGTTCCGCCACATCCGCTAAAATGTCGCGTGGGTCGCCGGGGACTTGAACCCCGAACCTGCGGATTAAGAGTCCGATGCTCTGCCAAATTGAGCTAGCGACCCCTTTTAAAGAATAACTTAGATTATGATAGTTAAGTATAAATTTTTTCTATTTATTGTTTAATAAAATCAGTTAACATAGAAAAATAATTAAGTTGCGGGCTGTGGCTCAGTTTGGCTAGAGCGCTTGGTTTGGGACCAAGAGGTCGTGAGTTCGAATCTCACCAGCCCGACATCCTAGCGGGTGTAGCTTAATGGCAAAGCTCCAGCCTTCCAAGCTGGCTATGAGGGTTCGATTCCCTTCACCCGCTCTGGCAGAGCTCTCGTAGCTCAAATGGATAGAGCAACAGACTTCTAATCTGTAGGTTGTAGGTTCGAGTCCTACCGAGAGCGCCGTGGTGATCGTAGCTCAGTTGGTTAGAGCGCCTGGTTGTGGTCCAGGAGGTCGCGGGTTCGAATCCCGTCGGTCACCCTTAATTTATAGGAGATAAATGAAATATAAAGTTAAAAAAATTGGTGACTTTGAGTCGTCAATTGAAATTACAGTTGATTTTGATGATTTAGAAGAAAAAAAAGATGAAGCAATTTCAAAAATTAGTAAATCATTAAAAGTAAAAGGATTTAGACCAGGTAAAATTCCAAAAAATATTGTTGTTAGAGAAGTAGGTGAAGAATACGTTCTAGAAGAAGCAATAGACTTGTATTTACCTGGACAAATTTTTGAGATTTTAAATAAAGAAGAAATCAGTCCTGCTGTAAGGCCTGTAATCAAAGATTTAAAGAAAGAAAAAAAATCATACAAAATTGAAGTACTCATTACATTATGGCCAAAACTTTCGAAGCTTCCAAAGTTAAATCAAACAGTTGAAGTTGAATCTATCGAACCTACTGAAGAGGAAATCAATGAGCAAATTGAAAGAATTAAACTTCAATTTGGAGAAGTAGAAAAAGTTGATAGGCCCGCAAAAGAATCAGATTACTTATTACTCAATATTTCTGGTTTAGAGAATGGTAACGAGTTGAAAGATTTTAACTATCAAGATTATCTATACGAATTGGGTAGTGCGTTGCTTACTCCATCTTTAGATTCAAAACTAGAGGGTGTATCAAGTGGAGCTATTATAAAATTCAATGATGACATACCTGCTTTAGGAAAAAGCAACATAGAGGTTTCTGTACTAGTTAAAGAAATCAAAGAAAAAATTATGCCCGAATTGACTGATGATTGGGTTTCTTCTGTAACTGAATTCGATAGTGTCAAAGAAATGAATGAAGAATTATATAAAAATATTCAGAATGTCAAAAAAAGCCAAATAGCAAATCAATATCAAGGCCTATTGATTTCCAAGCTGATTGAGGAATCTAAATTAGAACTTCCTGAGCAATTAGTCATTGCAGAAATGGACAGTATATTGCAAAATTTTATGAATGAACTCCAACAAAATAAT
>Ga0208763_1000314_pt1 | contig 10301 bp, 1 predicted proteins | sample ETNtaG_20_FD_185756 | JGI IMG/M metagenome (GOLD analysis project Ga0208763, IMG submission 185756) | Marine microbial and viral communities from oxygen minimum zone, Eastern Pacific Ocean - ETNP201306PF45B (SPAdes) (version 2) | ecosystem: Environmental > Aquatic > Marine > Oceanic ... | reverse complement strand
TCTCCATGCTATCTGCCTACGCCTGTCCCGGAAGAAACAGACTCGGATGAAGACGAGAAAGGCAAATACTCCGTCTCTTCCTCCTCGCCAGTAGATACGGACCATGAGGTAACCACACGCAACCCCATGTTGTCCACGCCCAATGCTAACAGCTCGTGCTCGCCCTTAGGAAGCGACGAGCAATTGAAATGGCATGAGCCGCCGAAAGTGTCGGCATATGAAGGACGAGTTCACCGCAGGGGGGCATTTTATCAAGAACTGTATACGGATGTTCTTGACCTCCCTAATGATTTATGGTGTCCAGCTAGTATATTAGCTAGACCCGTTGCTAGAACGCGGATTAGAATTACTAGAGTAACTAAGAAAAGAAAATCGTCCAAACTTTTATGGAGTGAAACCGTAGGAGATCGCCTTCTGCAAACTTACGTACAATATAGAGCCCCTGATGGCACCATCAAAAGAGGCAGAATAGAAGTAGACACTATGTCAAACGTAAACTACTCCGCACCAGGAGTCACTCTACCTAGACAACGGAGACCTTACGAAGGAACTAAGGTTAAAGGAATAACCAATCAAACGGTCAGGTTAGGCAAACCGACCGCGTTCACTATCATGAGGCATGATAAACCCGTAGTCATCGATTGTGTTAAAGCCCCTAGAGGGATGTTTGATGACGGATGCATAGCACTTCTAGGATTAGATGCTATCGCCACTCTCGGCATAGATGTCAATTACCTGATCTCTCATGTAGAGCACACTGATATCAAGTACCTGACTGAAACCGACGAAGTAATCAAACGAGCAAAGGCGGACGCCATAGAACGTTTCCCTTTGCAAAAGAAGTTCGAGAGGTACACCTATAAACGCACGTTCTTGTCGGAACGCATTTGTGCCGCTTATCTCGAACAGCACCCAAACGATTATAAGTCAGTGGAAATCCTTAGGACCTCCATTGACCTCGCCCCGCATTTGCCCGCTGAAGCTAAGGCGCGCATATTGCAACTGATACACACCTATGGAGAGGTATTCGCTGATAAAACGAACAGCCTGCCTAAACCGATGAAGGGAGTGCCCCCTCACGTCTTTAAGCTGAAAGAGAACGCCGTTCCCTCACGCACGGGCAGACCCAAGTTCGGGCCTGCTCAAGCTAAACTGATTACGCAGTGGGTGGAATGGGCAAGCTCTAAAGAGGTAGGTTTGATCGAACCGGCGAGTACCACCTCCTGGTCTTCGCGTTTAATCCTGGCGCCTAAGTATAAGGCTAACACTCCAAAGAGCTCCCTGCCTGACGGCATCCGCGTAGCTTGGGCTGGAGTAAATGCCAACGATCAAATTGAGAAGACCATCCCAACGTATCCCGACGCTTGGGAAGAATTGTACAAAGTAGCAAACTACAAGTACAAGTTCTCTGCCGACGGCCTCAAACAGTACTGGAGCATACCCCTCGATCCGAAATCTAGAGAGGTCACAGCATTTTGGACACCACAGGGATTGTTTCAGTTCACCAGGCTCGTCATGGGAACCAAGAATGCTGCAACGGTAGCGCAAAATGCATATACGCATGCCCTACACACGTTGCTTGAGAAGGAGTCCTTCCCTCACATCGCGAACTTCGCAGATGACTTCCTGGGCGGCGCTGACACCGTCGACTCCCTATTAGATCATTTTGAGAACTTCCTGAAGATGTGTAAGAAAGCGGGGATCACACTGAATCCCCAGAAGATTCGGATAGGATACGAGCAGGAGCAGTTCTACGGGTTGACTGTTGATAAAGGCAGAATAGAACCTAGCGTCCGGAACCTCGATCCCATCAAGAAGATGACTCCGCCTAAAACGCGATCCGAGTTGAGATCCATCATGGGAGTCTTCAACCAGTTCTCGAGCTTCATTGGCAATTATGCTCGCGGTCGAAACCCGGCTGCCATTCTGAATTCACTGATGAGCCCGAAGGTTGAATGGAACTTCACCAAGGAACATGAGAAAGCCCTGGAGGATCTCAAACGAACCGTGTTGGAAGGAGACGTGCACCTCTATGCACCGAACCCCGACGTCCCTCTGCGCCTCGAAACGGACGCCAGTGACGACGGATGGGGAGCCGTTCTATACCAGATGATAGACGGCGAGAAAAGAACGATCAAAATGTGGTCGAAGCAATGGAAGACGGAAGCTTGGTTGAGGAAACCGCCTTACCATCGTGAGGCGAAGGCATGGATGAATGGTTTAACCCTCACCATCCCCTATGCTCTCTACAACAAGCACCCGGTTCAGTGCTTTACCGACCACACGCCTCTCACGTGGATCAAGCACACCTCTGGGAAAGGACCCGTTAGTCAATTCATAATCGACAACTTGTCGGTGATTGACTATGAGATGCACTATATCAAGGGACCCGAGAACATCGTGGCTGATAGCCTGTCCCGATTCCCAATGATAGGGCCCTCCAGATTGAGACGTGAAGGCGTAAACGAAGCAGTGGATATCGTCCTCGCTGCCTTAACCGGCACCGATGTTTGCACAGACAAAATATGGCTCTACGCAGGCAAGGACACTAAGCACTTGGCTTCAAGGATCTACGATTGGAGAGATACCCTCCGCAGGGAGTATCCTCCACAAACCTCTAAGACACCACGCTGTTACATGGACTTGTTCTCAACGAGCAACATCCAAAAGGTAGAATACACCTTGGGCATCTGGGCACCTCCGGCTGACAAGGTCACGGACCAATGCAGATTGGCGTTCCGCAAAGGCAAGCCGTTTGCATGCCTGGTACCGAATGACCTCGTTTGCCATATAGCCCGGGATGGTAGCAAACAGATCATAGCCCCTGTACAACAGATGGTCAACGATGCCATGAAAATAACCCTGTTGGACCCTGGTCTCACATGGATTATACACGGCATCGACTTCACGAAGAAGGAGAGGATAAAGACAGTCCATGCCAACCGAGTCACCCCGGACTTCGACATGGCTGATCTGATGAAACACCTTAAAGATTCCAACATGACCCCGCCTCTCCCATCATTTGCGACTAGGGAGGATTGGATAAAGGCACAAAAGCAAGAGAGATGCGCCCTAATATGGCAAGGCGAACCTGGCGTCTACACGGCCGCCGATGGTCTCCTCGTAATCGAAATGCCGAAAGGAGCACCTCTCCGAACTATAGTGCCTGTGGCATTGCAAGTCCCTCTGGCGACTTGGCAACACCGCAACCTGTGTCATGTCGGATATCAGAAAATCCTGAGCATCCTCAAGAAGAAGTTCTTCTGGAAAAATATGAGAAGGACATGCAAACACGTGGTTGAAGACTGCGCGTTATGCAACCTCCTCAAAGCCAGGATGAAGCTGGCTCACAAGCACTTCCGGGCTAAACTGTTCTGTACACCCCGAACTGCTTATGGAGCGGATTACTACGCAGTTAAACCAAATAAGGAAGGTTACTGCCAGATCCTGGGGATGATCGATCTGGCTATCGGTTATTTATCCCTGTCAGCGCTTAAAGCACGTACAGCCGCCAATACGGCTCACGAGTTGTTCTATGAAGTGGTAGTGCGTAAAGGAGTGCCACGTTTATTCCACTCGGATGCGGCAAGGGAGTTTCTATCGGTTGCGATGAAGGCTCTGTCCGTCACCCTGGGAATCGTCCAAACCACCACTCTAGCACATAACCCGAAGAGCAACGCCAAGATCGAAAGAGTCTGGCAGTACGTTGGAAGGTGCCTGCAGTCCATGACCCCTGAGCAATACGCTAATTTCCACAGATATGTGCCCATTATGGCGCACGTATGGAATACGGTCCCGGACTCAGATACAGGCATCACCCCGTTTGAAGCACAACATGGAATGAAATGCAGGTCAGTGTTAGACAGCATTCTTGAGAACCCGCCTAAGGAAGGGCTACCAGCGGCCGCAGACGATATCCGTGCGATTACCGCTTCGGTACATGCCTACGTCGAGGCTATCAAGAACGTCAAGGCTGTAGAGAAAGCACTTACCGCATTGAGACTGAACGAGGATGGCACCAGCAAGATCGAGTATAAACTTGGAGACAAGGTCGGCTTCTACTTACCACCGAACCAAGAAACGGTTCAGCGGATGAATAAGAAACCGAGGCATATACTTCGATACGTGGGGCCGGGAGAACTTGTGGAGTCATTATCCAATAGTGGAACGTCGTGGAAGATCCGCTACAAGGGAAGACACTACAAGCGAAACGTGATGCATCTTAAACCATACACCGCAAGAGACGAAGTGCCGGCTGCATTGCAGATAGCTCATGACAACACCGTGTGGGTTGGGTCCTACGTCGCAGTAATCGACGGAGATGAGGAAGTGAACTACCACTTAGGGCAAGTGGTAAACATAACTGACCAACTCACCACGATACATTACATGGGCACAAGGTCACGGCAGCTCCGCAGTGCAGTATGGAAGAAGCTGTATCACCACCCTGGATCCGGGCAAGTAGTATCCGAACAACCACAGAACCTAATCAGAAACTGGACTAGGTTTACTGGAGAGATCGATACTCGCCCCCAGGAGGACAGTCTCATTATATTAGCCAACATTGGCTTCACTGAAACGGGAAGGGTCAACTCTACGTCAAGGGACATGCTTAACCGCCTACCGTATCGGCATCATGTCATGACTAGAACCTGGAACCCTTAGGGAAAACCATCAGGCTATAAAAGCTTTCGACACCTAACTACCTAACGGAGAAGGTGCGTTTTAGTTCAGGGTAACGACGCTGTGAAGCTCCGGCGTTGAGTCCCACACCGAATGGTCAAAGGTCGCTTATGTGATCACTAATACTTAGGTGCTAAGATTATTGATAGGCATTAATACTTAGGTGCTAAGATTATTGAGATTTTTGTGATCAAACTACTAGTTTAAATAGGATACCTATGTTAGACCGTAGTTTACTTTTTTATTTTTTTTATGCTTATTTCGTAGACATTATTTATGATAGCCTAGTAACTTCCGTCCTGATGATTGACTAACTGTTAATCGACGAATCCTTCGTCTGGGGGGCATGTCAGCCCTCCAATCAGAGGCCGGGGGTTACAACGGCACCCCGCGGGTATAATTTACTCGTATTAATTTAAGTAACCGAAATTGGTGACAATTAATTCCTGTGAGTGTGGCCTTGTGCCGAGTGGGCTTAGCCCTCCGGCCAAGAAGGCCCCATTCGCGCTAACAAACTATAGTTTACGGGCCGGAGCTTGTCTCCGGCTAGTATGCACCTATATAGGAATTGTGTCAAATTTTAGAGGTTTTAAACCTCGGCGTTTTTAAACGCCACCGGTTCAAAAGAATTTGCTCAATGCGAATTGTGCGGTTTAAAACCACACTTTCGTGAAATGAGCAGGGAATTAAATTCCCTTACTCATAAGTGCGAGGAGCTTAGCTCCGGACACTAATATGCTTAATTCAAGTCCCTGAACGGCAACGGATTTAATCCGAGCCGGGGAGCCTCTGAATTTTGCAACACAGCGGTCTCAGATCCTGAGCCTTTGCGAGGCATTAAATGCCTTTAGCAAACACCTGGCCCGAAGGGCTGCAGGTGCGCTATTTAAGACCAATTGGAGTTAAACTCCTTTAGGTCAGAACCCATTTCACTGGGATTTAAAGGGGAGAGTTTAAAACTCCCCCTAAGAAATCTCACCCATGACCCTAGGAGAGCGCGATGGAAGCGATGCCTTTAAGGCTAGCTCCACACGCCTTTCATTCCCCTTAAGGGGCAAAGGGAGGGCTAATTTACCTAAAGGCACAGGCGATTGGTTCAAAACCTCTCGCCCTCAGCCGAATAAGGTAGTTAGACCCGGAAAGGGAGAAACATTGGTCGATGCATCGACTCCCATGACCTAGAAGGAAGGGCGAGACCAACATAGTTGGGCTCCACCCTATCCGCGCCAATCACGGGCGCTAGGAGGGTTAACTGCGTTCTAGAGGTCGATAAAGGCTTAGCCTTTATCCCCTCGTACAAAGAACAAAGGCAGTGACCCAGAAGGGGTTATAATACAATCGGGTAGAGGGATCCTGAGGATCCCAACATTACCCTGCGACAGATCAGAGAGGCCCTGAGGGTCACTCCGCCTTTCCTTCTAAAGGAAGGCAGTACTCTGACAGTCGTATATAGTAAATGTCTTTACGATCTTGGGGCGGGTATTACCCGGGCGCCCAGTGATGCACAGTCAGCCATGAGCTTAGCCTCATGTCTGGGTGGCACCATCGTAATAGACACGGTCGAAACACCGCTTAATACGTCCCGTGCACCACCTCCCTGAGGGTACCTCAAAGGCGTGCTACGGTTGCATCTCTCCCATTAACGTATGGGAGGATGGGTCAGACTTAGGTCGAATGGGCTAACCCCCGTCATTACCTCACTAACGTGCAGGACGACGGGCCCACCCTACCTCAACTTCCACCCGGGAAGCTCTGTTTAGGGTAGTCACATGACCGAACGTCAAATAACTACATGACGCAGTTTACAACACTACGACTATTACCTCACCTCTAACATGGGGGGTTGTGTTAAACACTCTCCCCTGTTAGTTGTACTATTCACCTCACCCCCTCATGCGTGAGCTCGCACACACAACGTGTTCCAACACTCTGTGTGTGCAGGGAGCATAGCACCCGGGAGGAGGAAGCACGAGAACCGTTAAGGTATACCTTGCAAGAGGTTAGGGTGGTTATGCACATGCATTGAACCATACTTAACACTCATATGGGCTAGAGAGGCGAGGGGTGAAACCCTTCACTCTCGGTCGCAAGGGGACGTGTGGTGAGAGCGAGACGCTCTTTCCCCGCACCCACCTACGTTCCTGCCTTCTGTGAGTTTAACTACACGTTGGGCAAAGTGCCCTATCGGGGCTGATCACCTCGTTATTAGCACATTAACAGCAGCTATAGCAAACACTGGGACGACCCATACCCCAGAACACCCTCGTCATGATGTTACATCTATGACACAATCAGCAGGAGCAACATACCCTGCGATCCGTTTTAAACGGGCTAAACCTTTGGTGTACGACACCGATCCTGCTTTGACTTGCTTGTGTGTTTGTATCTAACAGAAAGCAACAGCTGAGATCACCGACATGACAAGCAACAAGAAGAGCAAAACTCCAGGAGACGACCAGTTCGCCTTCATGGAGCGCGGGAGCGACACTACTGCTAACCCGCCGAAGGACAACATCTACCACGTCTCGGACCAAGTCCTAGCAGCTCACGATGTTTATCCACGTCATATGCCGCAACATCTGCGAGACAGAAAGAACAACCCGGATGCGATACAGATCCGTTACAAGGAAACGCAGGCTGATCGCGGGCGACTGTTCTTGGCGAATTTTGAACGTTGGTATACAGAGCATCAGATGTCTGCACTCTCGGGTGCGGACGCCGAAGTGAGCTTGTGGAGAAAGATGTTGCACGAGGACCCCATCGGAGCGTATGAGGTCCCCAAAACTGACACCCGGTGCTGGAAGGAAACGCGGGTCAACGGGAAGACCGTATGGGTCAAGAAAAACTTCTTGACCAACCTCGAGAACTTCCAGGAGGAGAACTACCTCTACTTCCGGGCGAGTGTGCACAAATTTATTTGCGACGAGAGTGTGGCAAGACTGCGCTCCTGGGTAACGCAACAGGAGCAGCAGCATACCCCACCGCTCGACAAAGCCAACCGGTTGGACCCCGACGTGAGGCTGAGCTGGGAGTCCATACGGGACTTTGTCCAGGGCCTATGCGTCCCAACCTTAGGCAGTTTCTACTTCTTGACGCTGTTCAAGATGGTGAGGAAACAACAGGAGAGCTTCCACGCCTGGGCTGACAACATCTCCAGAGTCAATGACGCCATTGCTAAGCATGGCAACCATTGGGAGAAAGTCTGCGATCGCGAATCCATGCATGTGCTGAAGAACAGCCTTAGCCGCAAAGAACGCGTCGCCGTTATGGAGCACTTACACACCAAAGGTATGAGTGCTGCCTACCCCAGTATCGACGACGTGGCGGACAAGATGGATGTGGATACCTTCATCCAGAACATCCAAGGGATCGCGAGAGAGAAGCTGCCTCCTAACTTCCCGGCGGCGGCTCAGAAGGAAGCCCTCAAGAAGACTTTCGTTCAATATACGGAGGTCGCTGAACTTCAGAAGAAGTTGGCTAACCAAGCCAACCAAATAAAGCAACTCCAGCAGCAACTGGAGAGAGCGAGGAATGATAGCCAACACCAGCGCCGCAAGAACAGGGTGCTGGAGGACGACACCGCAGCCCGCAAGCATGACGATAAGCACAACGCCAACACCCCCATCGGAAAATTTGGGAAGGCGAAGCCAGGTCATTGTCAGCTGTGCAAGAACGCCGGGCTCGGCAACCGGAAACACCAGGGTGCCTGTGATCCGAAGCGTCGTGAGGCTGCTGTCGCCAAGTTGGAAAAGAAGAAGAAAGCCAAGAACGCCACGCAGCGGCAACGCAAGTACCCTCTTAGCGGGTACAAGAAAGATGACTGCAAATGGTGCATTGGAGAAGACGTGAACCCTGTCTTCTGCGGTCATCCTGCCCAAAGTTGCTGGCGCCGAAAGGGCGGAGAGCTTGACAAAGAGGGGATCACCGATCCCAAAAAGAGGAACATGGCGGTCGCCAAGATGTGTAGGGACAAGAAGAAAACTGAAAAGTCCAAGAGAGCGGAAGCTCAAAAGAGGGAGAAGACCAAGGCCAACAAACGTGTCAGGATTGTCGGGGTCACCAAAACCTCCCGGCGCCTCGCCGATGATATGTGTTCCGACGAAGAGGTCGTTGCAGACCGACCTCTTTCCAAAAGGCCCAAGAGAAAAGGGCCCCCTAAAGGAGTCAAGCCACACCTCTGGGTCGAGCCGACCAGATACGTCAAAGGGTATGTCAAGTCTCAGTATGCCCACGACAACCCCTTGACGGAGAAAGAACTAGACATCCTGCTTGGTTCGGTCCCCTACCAAAGGGACGATCCAAGCCAAATCGAAGTTAAACGTTGTTTCTGGCATCGGAAAGGAGCTGAGAAGAACCTACGCCGATTCCGGGAGCGTCAACGCGAAAAGGATGAAGCTATCCGAAAGACGCTGGCGGAGAAACGAAGCCGCGAGCCAGATGAGTGGTACTACAGGAAGTCAACACTCCTCTGCCCCGGCTACCGCATCAGCCCATTGGCATTGAAGTTTCCTCTCACCGGTCATGAGTTGGACGCCATCATGGATCCCAAGTCTCGGAAGGATGATAAGGCGATTGCCCTAACGATCAAGCGTTACGAAGAAGCCGAGGATGCTGCCGAGGGACGGCTCCGCGAGCTACGGGACAAACGAGAGGTTGAGAAGTACGTTGAGCGAGTCAACGGCTATCAGTACGTGGGTCAGGAGACCAACACCCTGAAGGCCTTAAGCAAAACCCTCGGGGAGGAGATGGCTCTCTGTGATAGAACGACCCGTCGCGCATGGCGAATTACGCACAAGAACGATATTGCCCAAGGGATCAAGATGGAGAATCCCAAGCTGAGCCTTCGCGAGGCTCTCGTGAAAGCCCAAGAGCTAATCGATAAGGATGAGCGTCCAGACACCCACTCTGAGATCGCTGACAGGTTCTTCAATATCGGGTACTCGGATCTTGAGATATGCAGAACACACCTCAAGAGTCACGAGCTCGAACTCAAGAACCAGAAGCTCATCCCTATTCGTAGGTATGAAATCACAAGCCGCGTCAAACGCCTCAAAGAGCATATTGCGCGCATGGTAAACGAAGGAACTACGGTGGCAGTAACGGCAGTCCGTGTCTCGCGTCCCCAAAAGAGAGAAAGAAACGAGGACGATGATGGATACGACCCTGTTGAGAAATTGGTGCTCCCAACCTCGCCTAGTCAGTACAACAGTGCGGTCGCAGCTTTCAACCGCTGGTCCAAGTATGTGACTGACTACAATAAGGAAGGCAGCCCTTCGCTTAAGTTCCTTGCTGTCCAAAACGTTAAAGGACAACGGTTCCGCTTGAGCCAATGTGAGAAAGACGCGTTCTACGCTGTCAAGAAACAAATCAAGGAAGGCATACGTGCCTATCAGATTCGCGAGGCTAAACGCAAGAAAGCCGCCCTCGCTAAGAAATTAGTTGAGGAGGAGAACGAGGATCAAATCACCGTGGACTACTTCGCTTCTCAAAACGAAGAGGACGACGGCTCTGGTAGCGACTCTCCATGCTATCTGCCTACGCCTGTCCCGGAAGAAACAGACTCGGATGAAGACGAGAAAGGCAAATACTCCGTCTCTTCCTCCTCGCCAGTAGATACG
>Ga0208763_1000312_pt1 | contig 10333 bp, 11 predicted proteins | sample ETNtaG_20_FD_185756 | JGI IMG/M metagenome (GOLD analysis project Ga0208763, IMG submission 185756) | Marine microbial and viral communities from oxygen minimum zone, Eastern Pacific Ocean - ETNP201306PF45B (SPAdes) (version 2) | ecosystem: Environmental > Aquatic > Marine > Oceanic ... | reverse complement strand
CTAGAAAGATAAGAGTAGGACTTTCTAGAGAAGTTGTTGATACTTATGAAAATGGCAGCACATTTACTCAAGACTCTACAAATGCAACAGGAAACCTGATAGGTGTTGCATCAAAAGCAACCGGGGACTTAGTTATCACCAATGTTGGAATAGGTTATACTCCAGCATCAGGACAATTTGTGTTTACTGATGTGAGTTTGACTACAGTAAGTGGAAATGGTAGAGGAGCCTCGGCAGACATTACAGTTGAGAATGGTTCTATTACTAATGCAACAATTGTTAATGGAGGTTCTGGATATCAAATTGGAGATGTTCTTTCTATAGATACTATCGGCGATTCTTCTGTAGGAAGAAACTGTAGACTTTCTATTGCTACAATTGGGGATCCAAATGAATTGATTCTAGACAACGTTCAGGGAGAATTTGTTTCTGGATCATCAAATTCAATATTCTATACCAACAATTTAGGAAATTTGGTAGAACTGGACGAATCAAATGGTGGGGGAGTTCTTGTTTCTTCTGTAAATGTGGATTCTGATGGTTTACATGTAAAGGTAAATCATAAAAATCATGGAATGTACTTTGAGGACAACCTTGTTAAAATAGTAGGGGCTCAATCAGATATTAAACCAACAAAGTTGAGCACACCATATCAAATAGGTTCAGTCGGTTCTATTTCTGTAGAAGATGCTTCACAATTCTCGACCTTTGAGAATGTTGGGATCGGTACAACAAATGTTGGACTAATTCGTATAGGTGACGAAATTATTGAATATACGGATGTGACCGGTAATATTATTGGTGGAAATATTTCTAGAGGTTCAACACCCAAATCATATCCAGCAGGAACTCCAGTATTTAAGTATGAATTGAATGGTATAAGTTTAGAAAGAATTAATAAGACACACGATCTGTCTCAGGTTACTATAAATGATCCAATAGATTTTGATTCATATCACATTAAACTTGACACTTCACAAATTATTAACGATAATAATGATGATAGAAGTGATAATGTTGGATATCCAAAACTTTATGCAAATCAAACCAAATCAACAGGTGGATATAATATTAAGGCATCACAAAATATGCCATTTGAAATAATAACACCAATGGTGGAGAATGTTACTGTAAATGGTACCACTTTAACTGGCCAGGTCAGAACAACTACAAGTCAGTCTTTGAGTGGAAATGAAATTCCATTTATAGATGCTGGATTTGAATCAGTAGTTTTGAACGAATCAAATTATTTGGATTCGCCAAGAATGATTTGTTCTAGAGTTAACGAAAATTCTAAACTGAATACCATATCTGGAAACAAATCTATGAATCTTAGACTTTTCCTCAATACTACAAATAGTAGAGTAAGTCCAGTTATAGATCTTGAAAGGGTCAGTACAATCTTAACTTCGAATAGAGTTAATTCGGTTATTGAGGACTATTCAACTGATAGTAGGGTAAATGGAATTGATGGGGATCCAACAGCCTGTCAGTATGTTTCTAAAGAAATTTCGTTAGAAAATGCTGCAGATTCAATTAAAATTATGCTAAATGCTCACATATCATCAAACAATGATATACGCGCATTCTATGCTGTTAGCGATACTCCGGGATTTGAACCTATTTTCCAACCTTTCCCAGGTCACGAGAACTTAGATTCTGTAGGTCAAGTAATTTCCGAAGAAGATAGTAATGGAGAATCTGATACAATCGTACCAAAAACAATCTTTGATGGATTTGATGGACAACTTTTAGACTTTAAAGAATATACATTTACTGCAAATTCATTGCCATCATTTAGATCATATAGAGTAAAAATTGTAATGACATCTAGTAGTCAAGTTCATGTACCAAGACTGAAAGATTTAAGAGTTATTACTATGGTATAATATGAAAAACTACAAAATCGAAGGTCATGGAGATTTAGCTAGAGATCCCGAAACAAATTCCATTGTCAATGTAAATTCTTCAGATTATGAGCAATATATTGCTAGAAAAAAATTAAAAGAAAAAAAGAATCAAAAAACACAGACCATAGAAGAAGATTTGACTAAACTAAAAGACGAAATCCAAGAAATTAAATCATTACTTAAGGAGATTTTAAACAAATGAATCCAGAAGAAATTACACTATCAAACCTTTCAAAAAGTTTTGAGTATACTAAAATTGCAAACAAAATTGATGATTGTTCAAGTTTGGATGATTTAAGAGATATGGCAAAATGTTTTGCAAAATTATATTTCAAGCAGCAAGAGACGATTTCAAAGATTTAAGTCTTGGAATATGATGAATTAGTACTGAATGGGAATATGTTAAATTTCGAGCAATTAAAGGAAAAGTGTTTGGAAAATCCACCAAATCATCCCCAATTCAAAAATCTCATTCCTTATATTGAAAACTGCAATGATATTGAGGAGTTAAGAAAAATGGCCTTATCCTGGTGTTGGTCAGTCTACCACCAGGAAGATTCTAGAATTGAGATGTATAGAACCATAGAATCCTATGAAACTGGAATATATGGAGATTCTGGTTTATAAATGATGATAAATACTATTAATAGGTCTAGTTAAATACATGGCACAACCATCGAATAGATCGGAATTAATAAATTACTGTAAGAGACAACTAGGTGCTCCTGTTTTGGAAATCAACGTTGCAGATGAGCAACTTGATGACCTGGTTGATGATGCACTACAGTTTTTTCATGAACGGCATTTTGATGGAGTGATCCAAACATACCTGAAGTATAAAATTACTCAGGATGATATTGATAGGGGAAGAGCAAGAGGAGATAATAAAAAAGTTGGTATTGTAACCACTACAGAAACGACTTCAATCGTTGGCGCTGCTACAACATTTACCTATGAAGAAAACAGCAATTATTTGCAGATACCACCTTCTGTAATTGGCGTAAATAAAATATATCACTTTGATGGAGCTAAAGCATCGACTCATAATATGTTTAGTTTAAAGTATCAAATGTTCTTGAATGATATTTACTATTGGGGATCTATGGAGATTCTTACATATGCGATGACGAGAAGATATCTGGAAGATTTACAATTTCTTTTGACGACGGAAAAACAAATTAGATTTAATCAAAGACAAGATAGACTTTACTTAGATATTGACTGGGGTAATGTCAGAGTTGGGGAGTACATGGTTATAGATTGTTATCGATTACTGGACCCAAATACTTATGCTGGGGTTTGGAACGATTCATTCTTAAAAAGATATTTGACTGCATTAATTAAACGTCAATGGGGACAGAATTTGATCAAGTTCCAAGGGGTTAAACTTCCTGGTGGAGTTGAGTTGAACGGTAGACAAATATATGATGATGCGGAGAAAGAGTTGGAAAATATTAGAGAAGTTATGTCAAATACATATGAACTCCCACCAATGGATATGATTGGATAATTATGTTAAATCCATTTTTTATACAAGGAACTGCTGGGGAGCAAAACCTCATACAAGACTTAATTAATGAACAATTAAGAATGTATGGGGTGGAAGTTCATTATATGCCAAGATCATTTATTCACGAGAATAGTGTTATTCGCGAGGTTATTGAATCTTCATTCGAATCAGCATATCCAATCGAAGCATATATTCAAAACTATGAAGGATATGCCGATAATCCAGTTCTTCTTTCCAAGTTTGGTATTGAACAGACGCAAGAATTAACTTTTGTTATTTCCAAAGAAAGATGGGAAAATTATATCGAACCTCTGGTTAGAGATAAACCCGATGTGAGATTGTCAAGTAGACCAAAAGAGGGGGACTTAATATATCTTCCTCTAGGAGATCGTTTATATGAAATCAAATATGTAGAGCACGAAAAACCATTCTACCAACTTCAAAAGAACTATGTTTATGAGTTAAGATGTGAACTCTTCCGTTACGAAGATGAAGTCATTGATACCGGTGTCATGGAAATTGATGACAACTTACTTGGGAATGAAACTGATGGATATGATTATGACGGAAATTCTACCATGCTTGGTCCAACACAAACAGTAGCCGTTTCTGGTGTTGGTGTTACTGCAAGTGCAATTACAGGCATTGTAGATGGCGGAATTCAATTCGTAAGCATTACAAATCGTGGAGGTGGATATTCGGATCACCCAACTGTTGGATTCTCATCTGCACCAGTAGGAGGAATTACTGGTATTGCAACAACAAGAATGATTAGTGGATTCAGAATATGCAATCTGAACACAAATAAAAGTTTAAGATCTGTTCAAGCGGTAGATCTATCGAATGCTGGAGCAGGATATAGTGTCGCTCCTGGAGTGAGATTTATTGGCGGCGGAGGTAAACATGCTTCTGGAATTTCATCAATTGGTGATGGTGTTGTTGGAGTTATTACTGTTACCAATCCCGGATCTGGTTATGTTGTTTCACCAACAATCACCTTTACCGGAGATTCCATAGTATCTGCAGCTGCGACAGCGGTTATTGGAGATGATGGTGACATCATCGCAATTAACATTACCAATGCTGGTTTAGGATATACTCAGGCACCTACAATCACAATTTCAGATCCATATATGGGTGCTACTGGAAGTTTCCAGTTCAACGAAGTTGTGACGGGTTCTATCAGCGGAACAACTGCAAGAGTAAGAAAATGGAACTATACCAATGTTCTTGATCTATCAAACATTAGTGGGACTTTCCTTGTAGGAGAGATTCTTGTTGGATCTAGATCGGGAGCAGAACATAAGATAATCTTTATAGATACCGAACCAACTGATGATGGATATGCTGATAACTTTAATATTGAAGTAGAAGCAGATGAGATACTCGACTTTTCTGAGCAAAACCCATTCGGCACACCATAAATAAAATATAATCTAAATTAGTCATGTTTGAGTATTTTTACAACGAGATATTAAGAAAAACAATTATTGCCTTTGGAACCCTGTTCAATAATGTGACGATCAAGCATTTTGATGCGGACAGTGTAACAAACGTTATAAAAGTACCTCTTGCATATGGGCCAACTCAAAAGTTTCTTGCAAGATTAGATCAATCTCCAGATTTAAATAAATCAACGGCGATTACTCTTCCTAGAATGTCTTTTGAGTTTACGGGTCTCACATATGATCCATCTAGAAAAATTACAACAACTCAACAGTTTGTTGTTAAAAATCCAGATGATGGAAGGGATGTCAAAAAAACATACATGCCAGTTCCATATAATATGCAATTTGAACTGAGTATCATGACTAAATTAAATGATGATATGTTGCAGATTGTTGAGCAAATTTTACCATACTTTCAACCAGCATATAATCTCACAATAGAATTAGTTGAACAGATTAAAGAGAAAAAAGATATTCCAATCGTTCTAGAGAATATTACTACACAGGATGATTATGATGGAGATTTTACGTCCAGAAGAGTTTTACTGTATACGCTAAGATTTACTGCTAAGACTTATCTGTTTGGTCCCGTTACCTCTGCATCCAAAGATATTATCAAGAAGGCAACCGTCAATTATATCGCCGGAAGAGACGCATCAAGTGCTGCGAGAGATGTTACTTATTCTGTTTCTCCACGAGCTATTAAAGATTACAATGGCGATTTTGTTACAAATATTTCAGATGATATTAACATGTCAGCAAAAACTATTGTAGTCGATGATTCTAGTGGTTTGACTGTAAAAACATATGTGGATCTTGAAGGAGAACAATTGTATATTAAGACAATTAATGGCAATAAAATTACTGTAGAGAGAGGAAAAGATGATACGACAATAACATCACACTTAAAAGGTGCGCCAATTAAACTTATCACCAAGGAAGATAATCAATTAATTGAAATTGGCGATGATTTTGGGTTTGATGGTGACTTATTCTGATGACAGATAAATTTAACAAATTAAACGAAACCTTTGAGGTTGAGGGGGAGGTCATCTCTAAGGAGATAAAAAAAGTTGAACCAAAAAAGTTGTCTGAAGAAGACATTCAAAAAGACTATGAATACACTCGTGGAAATTTATATTCTTTAATCGAGAAAGGTCAAGAAGCTCTCAATGGTGCTCTTGAATTAGCACAAGAAACAGATTCACCTAGAGCGTATGAAGTTACTGGTCAACTAATTAAGAGTATCTCGGATGCAACGGATAAATTATTAGATCTCCAAAAGAAACTAAAAGAAGTTAATACTGAAGAAAAGCAAAAAGGACCATCGACAGTTAATAACGCATTATTTGTTGGATCAACGGCAGAACTTGCAAAAATGTTAAAGAGCGGATTAAAAGAAAATGATAAATAAATATAAGTAATGATTTCTCTTATCGATGAAGAAGTACTGTCGTCTTTGTAAAAAGAAAGAAGAAAGGAATCAATGCGGTTATGGTCCCAAAATGTGGGACAAGTACTCTGTTAATGATGCAAATGATGATGAGATTAAGAAGGCCGCAGAAGACTCAGGAATCACCTCTGGAGACGGAGGAGAAGGGGGTATGGGCGAAAGTCATGTCTCCAATTTCTCAGATGCAGTCCTCGAAGGGAACAAAAGTGGTGATTCTTCTCTGCGTGACTGGTTTAGCAAGAGTCGCTCTTCTGATGGCACCCCTGGTTGGGTTCAGTTGGGCGGTAAATACGCAGGAAAACCCTGTGCAAAGCAACCAGGACAAACCACAAAACCAAAGTGTGGTTCAAGCAAAATGAAGCGTAACCTCAGTAAAGATGAGGAGGAAGCGGCATTCAGACGCAAGAATAAACAAGATCCAAATCCAAATAGAAAAGGGAAGGCGATTAACGTGAACACTGAAGAAACTATCAACGAAAGAGGAGATTATTGGCATCCCGATCCCGACAAAGATCGTAAGTTAGGTGGTCCTGGTCCTAATCAACGTGCCCGTGAAGATCGTGCGGTATCTAAACCTAGTAGTTCATCCTCTAGTTCAGCTAATGCTAAGCCTAAACTGAGACCTGGTGAGTCTTATATGGAATATTCAAAGCGCATGAAAACTCAGCTAAAAAAAGAGGAAGTAGAAATTAAGGAAGAAGGAAAGAAGGACGCCTGCTATCATAAGGTCAAGTCTCGTTATTCTGTATGGCCTTCTGCATATGCATCAGGTGCTTTAGTTAAATGTCGCAAAAAAGGTGCGAAAAACTGGGGCAATAAGACTAAAAACGAAGAATGGAAATATGAGAAAATTGATGCAGCAGCACACAGAAGTCAGCAACGTGCTGCAAAAATAAGAGAACTTTCTAAGAAAGGTGCTACTGAAGGTGAAAGGGCAGCAGCAGCAGGAAAGACCAAAGGTCCTAAGTTAATGGGTGAGAATTGCTGGCCTGGATATGAAAAGAAAGGTATGAAGACCATGTTTGGTAAGAGATATCCAAACTGTGTGAAAAAGACAAAAACTAAGAAAGAAGAAGTAGAACTCACAGATGCATATGGAAAAACCTTTGCGGTTATTGATGACGTAATTCAGAACGAAACAAAGATGGAGGCAACAAAATGCCCTAGATGTGGTCAGAACCCATGTGTATGCACTGAAACATATGATATCGAATCAATGACTGAAGCAACCCGTATCCCAGCGAAAACGGGAAATATTATCCAGGTATTCCTTTCTTGGAGAGGAAGAATGTATGTTATAAAAATGTTCTTCCCATCTGTCGCACAACCAAGTCGTTCAGAGGTTCAGGACCAACTTGATAAGGTATATCCAGGATCAAAAGTTCAGTCATATAAAATCTCCGAAATTAAACCAGGAGAGCAGTTTTTGCATACTGAGGAAACTGAACTTGAAGAGGGATCTCCAGCGTGGCAGAGAAAGGAGGGAAAGAGTGAGTCTGGAGGACTTAATGCAAAGGGTGTTGCGTCATATCGTGCAGCAAATCCCGGATCTAAACTGAAGACTGCGGTTACAACTAAACCATCTAAGTTAAAGAAAGGATCTAAGGCTTCCAATAGAAGAAAGTCTTTCTGTTCCAGAATGAAAGGTATGAAGGCAAAACTAACTTCTGCAAAGACTGCAAGAGATCCCGATTCAAGGATCAATAAGTCTTTGCGTAAGTGGAATTGCTGATGATTCTCAGGGGAAATTTTTATGAGTGAACAGTATCTTGGCAATCCTCTATTAAAAAAGGCAAATACTCAACAGGAATTTACAAAAGAACAGGTTATAGAGTTCTATAAATGTGCCGGTGACCCTGTATACTTTGCAAAAAACTATGTAAAAATCGTTTCTCTTGATGAAGGTTTAACACAGTTTAATCCATACGACTTTCAAGAAAAACTAATCAATAATTTTCATAATAATAGATTTAACATTTGTAAGATGCCCCGACAGACTGGTAAGTCTACCACCGTGGTATCATATCTCTTACATTATGCTGTTTTCAACGACAGTGTAAATATTGGCATTCTTGCCAACAAGGCACAGACTGCGAGAGAACTTCTTGGAAGATTACAAACTGCATACGAGAACTTACCAAAATGGATGCAACAGGGTATTATATCATGGAACAAAGGATCGATGGAGTTGGAAAATGGCAGTAAGATATTGGCAGCTTCTACGTCTGCGAGTGCTGTCCGAGGTATGTCATTTAACATCCTCTTTCTCGACGAATTCGCGTTCGTCCCAAATCACGTTGCTGACTCGTTCTTTGCATCTGTTTATCCTACTATTACTTCTGGTCAAAAAACAAAAGTTATCATAGTTTCTACTCCACATGGTATGAATCATTTCTACCGTATGTGGCATGATGCGGAAAGAAGTAGAAATGAGTATATAACAACCGAAGTTCATTGGAGCGAAGTTCCAGGCAGAGATGCTAAGTGGAAAGAACAGACTATTGCCAACACTTCTAAACAGCAGTTCCAGGTTGAGTTTGAGTGCGAATTCTTAGGATCGATTGATACATTGATTGCTCCAAGTAAATTAAAAAGTTTGGTATATGAAAATCCAGCAACATCAAATGCTGGTATGGATGTATACGAAGCACCACAAGAAAATCACGATTATGTAATTACAGTTGATGTTGCTAGGGGTGTGGGAGAAGACTATTCTGCATTTATTGTTATCGACATCACAGAGTTTCCACATAAGGTAGTTGCAAAATATAGAAATAATGATATCAAACCGATGATGTTCCCCAATATCATCTATCAATTAGCAAAGAGTTATAATAATGCTTTTGTACTTTGTGAAGTGAATGACGTTGGAGATCAAGTAGCATCTATTATCCAGTATGATTTAGAATATCAAAATCTCTTGATGTGTTCAATGAGAGGTCGTGCTGGTCAAATTGTTGGACAGGGATTTTCTGGTAAAAAGACTCAACTAGGAGTCAAGATGTCTAAAACTGTGAAAAAGGTAGGATCATTAAACCTCAAAACAATGGTAGAAGAAAATAAGGTTTTGTTTAAAGATTATGAGATTATATCCGAGTTAACTACTTTTGTGTCAAAGAAAGATTCATTTGAAGCAGAAGATGGATGTAATGATGACCTAGCAATGTGTCTTGTGATTTATGCGTGGTTGGTTGCACAAGAATACTTTAAGGAATTGACAGATCAAGATGTGCGGAAAAGATTATATGAAGAACAGAAAAATCAGATAGAACAAGACATGGCTCCTTTTGGATTTGTATCTGATGGATTAGATTCTGAAAGTTTTGTTGATAAGGATGGAGATAGATGGTTTACTGATGAATATGGTGATAGAGCATATATGTGGGATTATCTGTCATGAATAATAGAAAAAGTACCAAAGAAAAGGTTATTGATCTGATACGTTTTGTTATTTTTATTCAATTGATAATAGTGGGAGCAACCATAATAGGTTGTTTTGTTGCTAGGTCTAATAGATGTGCAGAAGCGGATAAACAGCATATTGCTAATATGATGACTGTTATAACTACTTCTACATTTGCACTGTATGCAGCAGAGAAATGATAGAGGGATTTGATGATAGTCAAATAAAACTAGGACATTTTCTTCTTACAGATAGAAGATGCAGAAAGTGTGGAGAAATAAAAAATCTTGTAGATGGGTTTTACAGAACAAGAAAAAATAGAGGGCCAGTAGCGTCTTCGTACTCATATGAATGTAAGGAATGTACCAAAAAAAGAATTATGAAAAATAGAAAAAAATATGATTTTGGAGATAAAGTACTAGATATATACCCAGATTGGTAGTTCACTCCCAGTTTCCCCTCTGAAAATTAAGGTTTTAATAAATAATTTTTAGTTAAACTGAAGTTTACGGAGAAAAACATGGCAACTCCTCAATTATCTCCCGGTGTACTTACTAGAGAGGTTGACTTAACAGTAGGAAGAGCTGATAATGTTCTGGACAATATTGG
>Ga0208763_1000307_pt1 | contig 10387 bp, 7 predicted proteins | sample ETNtaG_20_FD_185756 | JGI IMG/M metagenome (GOLD analysis project Ga0208763, IMG submission 185756) | Marine microbial and viral communities from oxygen minimum zone, Eastern Pacific Ocean - ETNP201306PF45B (SPAdes) (version 2) | ecosystem: Environmental > Aquatic > Marine > Oceanic ... | reverse complement strand
AAAGAAAAAAAATCTGATAAAAAAGAGGTAAAAAAGCCAGATGAAATAGAAAATAAAACAAAAGGTTGTGAGCTTTATGAAGGATTGTTTAATATATATCAAAACAAAAAAAATGGAAAATCTTTTATTGAAATAGATACATCTCATTTAGATAAAGAGTTTATTTACTTTAGTTATTTTGAAAATGGAGTAACTGATGCTGGAGCCGTAAGAGGTAGATACAGAGGTTCAAAAATCATTAAAATAACCAAATTTTATAATAAGATTGATATAACTGTATCTAATACAAGTTATTATTTTGATGAGGAAAGTCCATTGTCTAAAGCTTCAAAAGCCAATATAAATATACCTGTTATTATTTCAGAAGAAATTGTTGCTAAAAGTGATAACAAAACAAAATTCTTAATTAATGCTGATAATATCTTTTTAAGTGAATCATTACAGCAAGTTAAATACTCTTATCCAGGAGGCTACAAAGGATTTAGGTTAGGTAATTTAAGTAAAAGCAAGACCAGATATAATAAAATTAGAAATTACCCTGAAAATACTGATGTAGTAGTTAATTATTTTTATGAAAGTAAATATCCGTCAAGAAGAGGAAGTGATGCAATTACTGATTCACGAAATGTTTCAGTAATGGTTCAACATAGTTTGGTAAGAATGCCTGATTCAAACTATAATCCAAGAAAAGATGATTCTAGAATAGGTTTCTTTACTACACAATCTAATCATATGACAACTCTTGATCAAGTTAACTACAGGGACTTTATTAATCGTTGGAGATTAGAGAAAAAGAATCCATCTGAAGAAATTTCAGAACCTATAAAGCCTATAGTATACTGGATTGAAAATACTACTCCATTAGAATTTAGACAGATAATAAAAGAAGGAGTTGAAAGATGGAATCTTGCATTCGAAAAAGCAGGCTTTAAAAATGCAGTACAAGTAAAAATTCAACCAGATACGGCTGATTGGGATGCTGGTGACATAAGATATAATGTTTTAAGATGGACATCATCACCAAATCCACCATGGGGAGGATATGGTCCTTCTTTTGTTAATCCAAGAACAGGGGAGATTTTAGGAGCTGATATTATGCTTGAATGGACTTATATCACTAATAGAATTTTTTCAGATGAATTATTTAATGAAAGATCACATGCTGGACATAACTGTGATGCAGCTCATTTTCAACAAGTTGAAAAATCTCTTGGTATTAACTACATTAAAAATATGAATTTATCTGAAGAGCTTGAAGATGAATTAGTTAAACAATCACTTTACAGACTTGTTTTACATGAAGTTGGACATACTTTAGGACTTAGTCATAATTTCAAGGGTAGTACATTACTTTCTAATGATGAACTAAACAATAAAGAAATAGTAAATGAAAGAGGAGTCTGTTCATCTGTAATGGAGTATCCAGCAATTAATATTACTCGTAATCCTGAAGATCAAGGTTTATTTTTTGACGTAAAACCTGGTGTTTACGATATGTGGGCTATTGAATTTGGATATTCTCAATATGATAATGTTGAAGCTGAAGAGGAAGGAATATCTGCTATTTTATCTCGTTCAACAGAAAAAGATTTGGCATTTGCAAATGATGCTATGGATATGAGATCTACAGGAAAAGGTTCTGATCCAAATGCTATGATATATGATTTGTCAAGTGATCAACTTGATCATTCACTAGACAAAATCGAAATGATTTATAAAATTTTAGATGATTTAAAGGAAAAATATACTGAAGAAAATGATACTTACGAAGAGTTATACAGAACATATAGAACACTCGTTTTTTCATATTATCAAGCTTTAAACATTGTAACAAGACAAATTGGTGGGGTTATGGTAGATTTAGCACATACAGATCAAAACTCAACAGTAAAACCTTTTGTTAGTGTTGATAAAGAAACTCAGAAAAGAGCAATGAATATTTTAGCTAAATATGGATTTAGTAATAGAATGTTATTACAACCAGATTTATTTCCTTATTTACAAAAGCAGAGGAGAGGCTTTAATGTTTCATCTGATCCTGGAATACATCAAAGAATTTTAGTATATCAAAATAGATTATTAGATCATCTTTTAAATAATAGAGTTCTATCACGTATGACAAATTCAAGTCTATATGGAAACGAATATGAACTTCCTTATTACATGATTGATTTAAGAAAATCTATTTTTGATTCAGATTTAAATACTAATATTTCTACTGTAAGGCAAAATCTACAGACTACATACGTTAATAGATTATTAAGTATTGTTAAATCATCCTCTTATGATAATCATTCTAAAACATCTGCATTTTATAATTTAAATTGGATTAAGGAAAACCTTGATGTCACTACAGCTAATTTACAAAGCAGACAACACAAGAAGTATTTACTTTATTTAATAGAATCATTAGAAAATAAATAGGGGATAAATACTCTATAATAAAATTTAACATAATATTAATTATAAGACAAAATACGTATTCTGCTAATCTAGTAAAATATATATGAAATTAAACGATTATAATGATTATAGAGATTATTCTGTAAAGATATATGACGTATCAATGGCTATGAGTGTCTTGAGCTGGGATCAAGAAACAAAGATGCCAAAAAATGGAAATAAATTTAGAGCTCAACAATTATCAACACTTGCAAAAATTAGATTTGAGCTTTTTACAGATAAAAAATATGGTGAATTATTAGATAAGTTATCTAATGATAGTTCGTTAAATTCAGATCAAATACGTAATGTAACACTGTCTAGAAAAGCCTTTTTAAAGCAAAAAAAATATTCTTCCGAATTTATTGGTCGTGAATCAACATTAATTTCAAAAGCATTTAAGGATTGGAGATTAGCAAAAGATTCTAATGACTTTAAAATATTTAGAAATTCGCTTGAAAATTTAGTTGATTTAAGAAAGGAAGAATGTGAATTGTTAGGATATAAAAATCATCCATATGATGCATTACTTGATGCATATGAACCTAATTTAACAACTAAAGATGTTGATTTAATCTTTGATGATGTTAAGAATCAATTAGTTCCTTTCATTAATAAAATTACTGCTAATAATCATATAGATGATTCATTTTTTTATCAGCATTTTGATCATAAAAAACAATGGGATTTTGGTATTGATTTATTAAAACAAATGGGCTATGATTTTGATTCTGGACGTCAAGATATTTCAGCTCATCCATTTTCATCTCATTTTTCACCTGAAGATGCTAGAGTTACCACCAGAATTGATGAAAAAAACCTATCAGAGATGATATGGAGTTGTATTCATGAAGGTGGTCATGCATTATATGAACAAGGTATTTTAACTGAAAATTACGGTACTCCACTAGGTAATGCAATATCTCTTGGAATACATGAATCTCAATCTAGATTATGGGAAAATCATGTTGGTAGAAGTCTTTCTTATTGGAAGAAGAATTTCCCTCTTTTAAAATCATATTTTCCAGATCAATTAGGTAATGTTAATTATGAATTATTTTATCAAGCTTGTAACAATGTTAAACCATCATTAATTAGAACTAATGCTGATGAATTAACCTATCATTTACACGTTTTGATTAGATATGAAATTGAAAAAGGATTAATTGAAGGAAATATTAATGTTGAAGAACTACCTTCTGTTTGGAATAGTTTATATAAGAAATATTTAAATATTGACGTACCATCTGATTCTTTAGGTGTTTTACAAGATATACATTGGTCACACGGAAGTTTTGGCTACTTCCCTACTTATACACTTGGTAGTTTTTATGCAGCTCAATTCTATAATAAAGTATCAAATGAAGTTTCTAACATCAATTCTAAGATTGAAAATGGTGATACAAAGGAATTATTAGAATGGCTTAGACAAAATATTCATAACCATGGTGAGAGATATGATGCAAAAGATTTATGTAAAATAGTTACAGGTGAAGAATTAAATTTTAAATATTTTATGAATTATGCTAAAAATAAATATTCTAAAATCTATAATTTAGATTAACCTTCACAACTACTACAAGAAACTAGATTTGTTACCATTTCTTTTGAAACACTTTGACTCCTTTGGTAATACAGAGTCTTAACACCAAGTTTCCATGCTTCTAGTATTAAATTATTTACGTCTTTAACAGGAAGATTTGACGGTATATTAAGGTTTAAACTTTGTGCCTGATCAATGTATTTTTGTCTAATTGATGCTTGTTGTATTATTTCAAGTTGACTAATTTCTTTGAAGGTCTTAAAAACACCTTTTTCGTTTTCAGATAATTCTTTAATATGACTTACACTTCCATTGTTTAACATAATACTTCTCCATGTTTCTTCATTATCTAATCCTTTCTCTTTTAATAATGCTTCTAGATATTTATTTTTTCTCATAAAATTACCTTTAGCAAGACCAGCTTTATAATAGTTACTATAAAGTGGTTCAATTCCTGGAGATGCTTGACCAAGTATAGCAGATGATGATGTTGTTGGTGCAATAGCTAATAATGTGGTATTTCTTCTACCATAACCTTCAAGTACTTCAGGTTCACCATATATTCTTGCTAGCTCCTTTGTCGCTTTTTCAGATTTTTCATGAATATCTTTGAAAATCTTTGTTGTTAACTGTTTTGATTCCATTCCTTCAAATGGGATCATATTTCTTTGTAAATATGAATGCCAACCTAATACACCTAGACCAAGTGCTCTGTGTCTTTTGGCGAAATTATGAGCATTTTCTAAATAATGGTTTCCTTTTGTTTTCTTTATAAATTCTTCTAGTACAGCATCAAGGAAGTAAATTGCTAATTTTACTGTTTCAGTATCTTTCCATTCATCATACATTTCAAGATTTAATGATGAAAGACAACAAATAAATGATTCATCTTTACTAGAAGGCAAAACAATTTCAGAACACAAATTACTTGCATTAATCATCATACCTTTGTCTTTGTAAACCTGAGGCTTGTTTCTGTTAATATTATCTGTAAAGAAAATATATGGTAATCCTTTTTGTTGTCTATTTTCTAAAACTTTTGCCCATGTTTTTCTTTTATCCATATCACCATCGACCATTTCATTTAACCAATAGTCTGGTACACAAACTGCATAGAATAAATTCTGTATTGGGCTTCCAATACTTTTGATTGTTAGAAATTCATCAATATCTGGGTGGTCTATGTCTAAATAAGCAGCAAAAGCTCCTCTCCTAACTCCTCCTTGTGAAATGGTATCCATTGTTGTATCAAACAATTTCATAAAACTTACTGCCCCACTACTCTTTCCATTGTCTTTAACAGCACTTCCTCTCTCTCTTAATGCACCAAAATAGCCGGATGTTCCTCCGCCAATTTTAGTTTGCATAATAACTTCACCAAGTTTGTGTGTTATATCTTCTATTCTATCTGGCACATGTACGTTGAAGCAAGAGATTGGTAATCCTCTTTCTGTACCCATATTTGCCCATATTGGTGAGCTAAGACTCATCCACCCTCTTTCAACCATTTCTTTAAATGCTTCTTTTAATTCTGGTCTAAATAGGTTTTTCGCTGCTGCTGAACATACTCTGTCTATTGCACCTTCAACAGATTCACCTTGAAGTAGATATCCTCTGTTTAATATTTGTTGACTTTCAGTGTTTTTCCACCAATATCTTTCTCTTACTTCTTTATTTTCCATGATTAAAAGAGATCCATTGCAGTTATACTTTTGTCGTGTTTGGTGTATTCAACAGGTCTTTTAGCAAAGAAATCATCCATACTACTTGAGAATACTTCATTTTCAAACCATGCCATTGGTTCATAATCTTCGTAAGAGATATTAAATACTTTTTCAAAACCAATTTGAGTTAAGCTTTCGTCTGCTCTGTATTTCATAAAGTTTAATAAATCTTTTTTGTTTACAAACTCTAACTCTCCTTTTTCAAAAATCCAATCAAGTAGCATACTCTCAATTTCTATAGATTCTTTAACAACATTATTAATTTTAGTTAGTGTTTTTTCTGTAAAGAATTCAGGATGTTCCTCTTTAATTTTATTAATAATATAAATACCAGCGTTTGCATGTAATTGCTCATCAATTGATGTCCATGCAATTATATTACTAACATTCTTCATGTGTCCTTTGAATCTTGTAAATGATAGAATTATAGCAAATTGACTAAATAGAGATACATTTTCAATAAGAATAGAGAAAAGAATTAATGAAATTGCATATTCTTCTTTGTCTTGTGATTTAGCATTTGATAGGGCACTTGATAAATAATCAACTCTTTGTTTTATGATTGGTATTTGAATTAAATTTTCAAACTCATCATTGTAACCAAGAACTTCAAGCAATCTTGAATAAGCTTCTGAATGTCTGAACTCACATTCTGCAAATGTACTTCCAAGTCCATTAAATTCGGGCTTAGGTAAATGACTATATAGATCTCCCCAAAAGGTTTTTACATTAACTTCAATTTGGGCAATTGCAAGCAAAGCATTTTTCACTGCGTTCTGTTCAGGTTCAGAAAGATGTGACAAAAAATCTTGTGTGTCTGCAGTAAAGTCTACTTCTGAATGTACCCAAAAAGATTTGTTAATTGCATCTGTAAAATCAGTAACTTCTGGATACTCGAAAGGCTTGTAATTTCTTCTATAGTCAAATATTCCCATATAATAGTGTTTTAAAAAATTAATAAAAAATCGAGTGATTTACTCTTTGGTTGAACAGCATGTGATTAGTAAATTAAATAATAATTTGTGTCTGACACACACACCAAAAGAGTAAAGAACTAATGCAAGTATAATATTTTATTCACACGATTTTTTAAACATCTCAAAACAAAATTTGAAATTTATTAACATCCAAATTAACATTTAATTTAAGGATATAAGCATAAAGAAAATTAACAGTTTTTAATATTACAAACATTTATTTTTAATTAAAATTAAATAAGTTATTTATTTATTTTCATTGGTCAGCTAATTTAAATTGTAATATTTTAAAAAAAACAAAAAAAAAGACTGTCAAAAAACAGTCTTTCTTTTTTTAAATATAGTTTTTATTATTTGACATCCATCAATTCTACGTCAAATATTAGAGTTGCATTTGGTGGTATTACCCCGCCTGCTCCTCTTTCACCGTAAGCTAAATTAGCAGGGATAATAAATGTTGCTTTCCCCCCTACTTTTAAATATGATATACCTTCATCCCATCCTTTAATAACTCTTCCTTGACCAAGAACAAACTCAATTGGTTGATTTCTGTCATATGATGAATCAAATTTAGTACCATCAGTTAACTTGCCTGTATAATGAACAGAAACTGTTTTACCGTTTGTAGCTTGTACTCCACTACCCTCTTTAATCATTTTATATCCTAACCCAGTTTCAGTTATTGTAGCATCTTTCATTAATTTCTTATTTTCTTCTTCCATTAATTTTCTTTTTTCTTCTGCAGCCTTAGCTAATTTAACTTGCTCTTCAGAAAACACTTTGCTGGCATCAAAAGCTTTAGCTTTAGATCCTTTTCTTGAAATAGTGACAGTTTCCATTAAATCACCTTGCTCAATAGAATTTACCACATCCATCCCTTCAATAACATTTCCAAATACTGAGTGTTTACCATCAAGCCACGGAGTTTCTTTGTGTGTAATGAAAAATTGTGATCCATTGGTATTTGGCCCTGAATTTGCCATTGATAAAATTCCTCCTTTGTCGTGCTTTAAATCAGGATGAAATTCATCAGCAAACTGATAACCTGGATTGCCCATACCATTCCCTTCAGGACATCCTCCTTGAATCATAAAATCAGCAATTACTCTGTGAAAATTAAGACCATCAAAATAAGGCTGCCCAGCAGGTTTTTTCTTATTTTTCATTGTACCTTCAGCTAAAGATATAAAGTTTGCAGTTGTTAGTGGTGTCTTTTCAAATTCTAATTTTAGAACTATCTCACCTTTGTTTGTTTTAATGTTTGCGTAAATTCCGTCTTCCATATTATTTAAATTATTATTAGTACTTGTACAATTAATTCCAACTAGCAACGCTAGCGATAAAAATATATTTTTCATGTTGTTTTATTTATTTGTTTAACTCTTCTTTATATTCAATTATTATTTCTTTTACTTTTTCAATTGTTTCTTGAATATTAGTATTAGAAATCCCTCCAGCAGCATTTTCATGTCCTCCTCCACTAAAGTATTTATTTGCAATATCATTAACTTTAAATTCTCCTTTCGATCTTAGTGATAGTTTAACAATATTATCCCTTTCAACAATAAAGGCCGCAAATATAGTATCTTTAATTGCAAGAGCATAATTAATTATACCCTCAGTATCACCTTTCTTAAAATTAAATCTTTTTAATTCTTCATTTGTTAACGAAATGATAGCCGATTTATTTTCAGGAAATAACAATAGTTTATCATTTAAACAATACCCCAATAACTTCATTCTATCAGCTGAATAATTATCATAAACTAAATCATGAATAACTGTGTTTCTTGCACCATATTTAATTAAACGAGCAATTATATTATGTGTTTCAGATGTTGTTGAACTATATTTAAATGAACCGGTGTCAGTCATAATACCTACATAAATACATTCAGCAATATCTTTATCAATTAAATATGATAAATCCATTTTATCAATTATTTGAAAAAGAAGTTGTGCAGTTGAACAAATAGTAGGTTCAGAAAAAATTAAATCAGCAATATTTTCTTGAGGATCTTGATGATGATCAATTAAAACTTTAAAGGCATTTGAACTTTCAACATTTGATGCAAGTCCATCAATTCTATAAATATGATTAAAATCTAACATAAAAATGATGTCAGCATTATCAACAAGCTTTTCTGCAGTTTCTCTTGAACTTTCATATTCTGTTACTAGATTATTGCCAGGTAACCAATGTAGAAAACTTGCATAATCATTTGGAGTTATAACATTAACCTCGTGATTAAGTTTTATCAAAAGATTATAAAGTGCTAATGAAGATCCCATTGCATCACCATCAGGACCACGATGTGTTGTAATTACAATTTTTTGAGGATTTGTAATTACATTTTTTAATTTTTCTATCTTATGATTCATATTTTGCAAAAATAAGAATAAAAACAAACCTCAATTTGTAATTATTTCTAATTTTGCATCGAATTTTTAAAAAATTAACATGAGTAATTTAACATTTACAATGATTAAGCCGGAAGCAGTTGAAGCTGGTAATACAGGAGCAATACTAAATAAAATTGAATCTTCAGGTTTTAGAATAGTTGCAATGAAAAAAGTTTCTTTATCTAAAGAAAGAGCAGGTGAATTCTATGAAGTTCACAAAGAAAGACCTTTTTATGCAGAACTTGTAGATTATATGTCAAGTGGTCCTATAATTGCAGCTATACTAGAAAAGGATAATGCAGTTGCTGATTTTAGAGAGTTAATAGGAGCTACTGATCCTTCTGAAGCAAAGCCTGGAACGATTAGGCATGAATATGCAGAAAGTAAAGGAAAGAATGCTGTTCATGGTTCTGATTCAGATGATAATGCTCAAATTGAAGCAAACTTTCACTTTTCTATGGAAGAAAGGTTCTAAAAATTATTTTAGAATAATATCCTCAATTACTTTTTTCCCAAATCTCTGATTAATTTGCCTTATTAAATCTGATTTTTGATAGGTAAACTCATTTCTTAGTGTTGATGATTTCAATTTTATATAAAGTTTTCCTTTATATACTTTTGAATCAGTAACATACTTTTGAAGATTTTTGCCTATAATTTCATCCCAAATTTCAATGATTCTTATATCATCAAGTCTGCTAGAAAGTTTAGGGTTTTTTAAAATCTTTCTAATTACTGATGAAAGTATATTCATATTTGAGGATGCTTTTCTCATTTAATTTGAAATATTAAAGATTTTAAAATCAATCCCAGTTTTTTCTAATATCTCTCTACTTCTATTTTCATGAGTATCAGTTATAAAAATTTGAGAAAAAGTTTCTTTTGATGTAAAGGAAATCAATTTTTCAACTCTGTTGTCATCTAACTTATCAAAGATATCATCTAGCAATAAGATAGGTTTAAAACCTATTTTATCAGTAATAAAATCAAATTGGGCTAGTTTTAATGATATTAGAAATGATTTTTGTTGACCCTGAGATCCAGTTTTCTTTACACTATAGTTATTCATTTTAAATATAATATCATCTTTATGTATACCACATCCTGTATTAAAACTGAACTTATCTTTTTCTAATCCATTTTTTAATAAGTTAGAAAATGAATCATCATTAAGTTGTGATTTATATTCTAATGATACCGATTCATTATTTGAAGATATTTCAGAATAATATTTATTGAAAACTGGAGTTAGTTGAGTTAAAAACTCTTTCCTTAATTTATAAATTTCATTTCCATAA
>Ga0208763_1000306_pt1 | contig 10393 bp, 7 predicted proteins | sample ETNtaG_20_FD_185756 | JGI IMG/M metagenome (GOLD analysis project Ga0208763, IMG submission 185756) | Marine microbial and viral communities from oxygen minimum zone, Eastern Pacific Ocean - ETNP201306PF45B (SPAdes) (version 2) | ecosystem: Environmental > Aquatic > Marine > Oceanic ... | reverse complement strand
GCTTATCATGAAAGTGGGAATGAGCTGTGATCACCGAGTCATTGACGGTGCTGTTGGTGCCGAATACTTAGCGGAATTAAAAAAACGTATCGAAAACCCTGCAAGCATGCTCATCTAGGGTCACAGGGAATTAATAAAATTCAACAGATCGGTTTTCTCATCCAAACTAAGCGAAGAATATTTTTTTCTCGAGCCCGACCCTTCACCTCCATGCCATAAAATAGCTTCTTCAATGCTTCTGGCTCTACCATCATGAAGGAAAAAGGTATTTCCGTTGACTGTTTTGGTTAAACCAATACCCCAGAGAGGAGGGGTTCGCCATTCAGACCCAGAAGCTAAAGAATCCTCTATTCCATCGGCTAATCCTTCACCCATGTCGTGTAATAATAAATCTGTATATGGTTTTATGGTCTGGTTCTTAAGTTCATCAATGGCAGCAAAGGAACCAGTTTTAAGAGTTGGTTTATGACAACTGGAACAACCTATTTTGTGAAATAGAATATCACCTCTATTAACTGATGGATCATTAATGTTTCGCTGAGCTGGAGGAGCGAGCGTTCTCAAATAAGTGACAACACGGTCAAACTTCGAATCATCAATGTCAGGTGGATTGGCAATTAAAGTGAGATTGATCTTATCTTCTTGAGGTTTGGTAAAATCTTCTACTGGGTGAATCGGAGATGTGATTCCCATATCTCTTAAAAAGGCAGAGGCTGTTTGTGTCCGTAGATTAGCTTCATTAGCTTTCCAGCCAAATTTTCCTAATTCTCTCTTTTTACTTTCAGGATTGAAAACAAAATTTGGTTTACCGGAAATTCCATCTCCATTTTCATCATTAGGATCTGCGTTTGCTAAGATGACCGTATCTGGCACTGCTTCAAGCAGCCCAACGCCGACTAATTGTTGGGCGATACGGGGACCAATTTGAATTTTTGCATGCGATTCGCCGTAATAATTATTCGTGATAAGTTCATAATGAGGTTTTCTCAGAGAAGTAGTTTTAAGACTAACGATATCAATATCTTCCTCCTCATAATGGACATTAACAATACCCTCGGGTTCTAGACCTGGAGCTGCTTTTGTTGCTAATTGAACTCCAAGAACAGGGTCTCCGGATGATTTTCCTGGGACGCTTAAACGAAAAAGTAATCCTATGGATGTTGATGAACCTTTAGTAGGGGCCCCTCGCCCGTCTTTTAAATGACAACTGGAGCATGATCTTGCATGAAATAAAGGACCTAGTCCATCTCTTGCTGTGGTGGAGCTTGGTGAAAAAACCCAGTTCTTGTTGAAAAAAGAATTTCCAACAACATGAGCCCGCCTATTTGCTCTTGAAATGTTTGCCAAAGGCATCCCAAAAGCATTTGGACCAGCATTAAATACAGTCGTCGATCCACCACTAAGACCCACGCCTGGTTTGGCGAACAGGGAAAAGTGCAAAGATAATGTTATTGGGAAAAAAAATGTAAAAAATAGCCTCAAAAGAGTTATTCTTCAGGTTCTCGCGAAACTTTAACCCCTGACTTTTCAGCCATAATCACAAAGCTATCGGCTGTATTTTCTAACTCCTCAACCAGGGAAATTATTGAGTTGCTAGTGTCCGAACCTTTCTCAGCTAAAATAGCTTGGTCGAATGGTCTCGGTATTTCCATAGATGTTTTCAGTGCCAACTTTAAGGAATTGTCTATTTTTTCTGTTAGATCAGTATCGATGCTAAGAGCAAAACTTCGTATTCCAGGACCCTCAATAATTGATCCATCTGCACGTGTATACTTACCAGTCCACACATTCTTTATACCAACGATATCATAAATAGAATCATTGTGGGTAGTATCACTGAAACAAGAATGTTCATCCTCTTGAGCCTTTGATTCGTAAGCAACGAGAATGCGCTCACCTGCTAATTCAAAACCGGCTAGTAAGGTCATACCAAGGAGGATTTTTTGAAAAGATTGTTTGGGATTTGAATTAACGAAAGTATCCCTATAATTTTCTTCTTCAGGAGCCCATTCGTTAACAAGACTTTGAAGGTTTTCAATTAAGAGATTAACCGTGATTTTCAAAAATTCCTTACGTCTATCCGCATTTGCTGCAGTTGTGTAATCAGTGAAGGGACGATTACCCGGACCATCCGTATTAAAATCCTGACCCCACAATAAAAATTCTATTGCATGGTATCCACAGCTAATGTTTTCTTCGCCCTCTTTTTCATTTAATGAAAGCAGAAGCTCTTGAGTGATCTCAGGATAATCTGCAGGGTTATTAATTATACCCGATTTTGGACTTCCCTTAACATAATCAACGTAGGACTCATCCATAGGCCAAGCATTTAGCAAACCCTCAGGTCCATCCTCATCGTCAATCGGACCACCGTAGAATCTATAAACCTCTGTTTGTAGATATGGGAATCTAGAATCGACCCAACTTTGTTTTGCCTCATCAAGACCCTTTTGTGATGGTGCTTCTAAGAAGTTGTTAATCTTTTCTTGCATATTTTTTGCAAGATTCAATGAATCAACATAACTAGCATGCACGATATTGGCGTAATTAAGAACAACCTGCTTAAGCTCAGCAGAGCTTGCATTTTGATTGCTTTCTTCTTTTGAGGTTTCGGTTTTTGAGCATGAAGAAAAACCAAAAACAAGAAGGATAAACAGAATGAAATTTTTAATCATGGCGAAAATTTTTTCTTAAATACTTAAACGACTGGCCATCAATTTGGATTGAAAAACCTGATAATGATTATCAATATCAAGAAATTAGGGAAATCCTCAAACGAAATTCCTAGGCAATTAAATCGTTATTTTGCCCTATATTATCGATTAATAGTCTTAAATTCTGATTTTCTGGACTTTTTAACAAGGGATCCTGACTAATCAAAGAAGCGGCCAATGCTTGTGCTTTTCTGACCAAATCGGTATCGGATATCAAATCGCCAAGCTTGAGCCCATCTAAACCACTTTGAGCCTTACCAAGTATTTCTCCAGGACCACGTATTTTTAGATCGGCATCAGCAATCACAAACCCATCAGAGCTATCTTCTAGAACTTTAAGTTTTTCTTTGGCATCAGATGAAGGTTTTTTGGTCATCAGAATGCAGTAACTCGTGTGCTGCCCTCTTCCGATACGGCCTCTTAGCTGATGTAATTGTGCCAAACCAAATCTTTCTGCATTAAAAATATACATTACTGAGGCATTGGGAACATCCACACCAACTTCTATAACAGTGGTGCTTATCAAAGCATCAATTTCCCCAGATCGGAACCGATCCATAATTTCATCTTTAATATCTGGTTGGATTTTACCGTGAATGAGTTCACATTTTTTTGGCTCTAAATATTTACACCAATTATCAAATTCACCCTCAACTGAGGAAGCATCAAGTTTTTCAGAGTCCTCAATCAAAGGATAGACAATATAGGCCTGTCTCCCATTTTCTATTTGATCTTTTAGAAATTGAATGGCGTCCTTGAGATGCTTTTTGGAGTCTCTCATGTAGGTTTTAATACTTCCTCGGCCAGGCGGTAATTCATCAATAACCGAAACATCAAGATCTCCATAGACGGTAAGCGTCAATGTTCTAGGTATGGGCGTTGCCGTCATAACTAGAACATCTGGTGCAGAACCACGATTGATAAGATCCTGCCTCTGAGTAACTCCAAATTTGTGCTGTTCGTCTATGACCACAAGACCTAAATTTTCAATTTTTGTGGATTGATACAACAGGGCATGTGTTCCCACAATGACACTAAACTTTTGGTCTTTGAAAAGGGACGCATCAGTGACTGTTTTCTTTTTTGATGTAAATAAAGAAACATCAATACCTAAGGGAGAGAGCCATCTTGAAAGAACCGAGTAATGCTGCTCCGCAAGGATTTGAGTTGGCGCCATTAGAACCGCATGACATTCTGATTCGATGGCCCTTAGGATGGCACAAACCGCGACTAGCGTTTTGCCCGAGCCTACATCTCCTTGTAGAATTCGATTCATTGGTCTTGGCCGGGACATGTCGTTGTGAATTTCATCTACGCACCGAGATTGAGCTTTGGTCAATTCAAAGGGCAATGACTCTAAAAATTGGTCAATAAGTTTACCGGTTCCGAGATGAATCGAGCCTTCGAGATTGTTGTGCAGTGATTTGCGGTATGCGACCCTAAGCTGCAATATGAAAAATTCTTCTAGGGCTAAAAACTGTCTTGAGAGCCTCATCAATTCCTCAGAATCAGGGAAATGGATTTGTCTTATAGCGTCTGGTCGAGAGATTGGATCATCCTCATTCTTAGGTAGAATCTCTTGAAGATCATTATCATCAATATTTTGAAGTAAATTGAAAATAGCTGCCCTTAGGGGTCTTTGACTAATGCCTGAGGGGAGAGAGTAGATAGGAGTGATTCTGGCCAGATGAATGTGGGAAGAGTCTGAACCGTCAGAGGAAATAATTTCGAATTCTGGATGATCTATAATTAAACGAGAACCACTCTTTTTAACCTTACCGTAAAAAATGATCTCTTGGTCTGGTAATATAATTTTATGAATGAATGGCATATTGAACCACCGAAGTGTGATTTCAGAATGACTGTCTGAATCGGGGTCATTGATCGTGGCCTCAAAAAATCTTCGTCTGCCAAAAAATCTTCTAGTACATTTTACTACAATACCCTTATAGCAACTTGCACTATCAGTTGGAAGGCTAGGAAACTGATCAAATTGATCTCTATTTTCATATCTTCTTGGATAATGAGAAAGAATATCGGCAACGCTCGTGTATCCAATTTTCTTTAGCGCTGTGCAATATTTAGAACTAAAACATTTTACATCCTTCAGCTCTGTTAAGAGGGTGACCGACATTATTTAGGCAGAGTTATTTGAGGATCGAATGGCTTTAACATTCATTTGTATGCTAACCCTTCCCCTAAAGTCATTTCTGAGAATAGAAAAAGCAACATCCCATGGAGGATTAGGAATCGGGTATTCTGCACCACCAAAGTAAATAGCATCACAAGTATATTTACCTTTTCGGAGTGTCATACGGAGGTGCTTTTCTTTAAGAATTCTAGGTTCAGAAGTCGGTTTCACATTGCTGCAGACTAGAACGGGTTCGGGATTATCGAAACCGAACGGTTCTAACTTTCGATAGTGATCCAATAACTCAACATTTAACTCATTTAGCTCACAACGGCAATCCAGCTCGATTTTCGGAACGAGAAGAGAATTGTTTATTTGAGAAGAAACAAACGTTTGTAAATTGTCATTTAATAATTTCAATGACTCTTCTTTTAAGGTGATTCCAGCCGCCATATCATGGCCGCCACCATTCTCAAGAACCCCTTGATTAGACTCAATGAAATCGACTAGGGATATTCCTTCAATACTTCGACCACTTCCCTTTCCATTTCCTTTTTCATCTACCGCAACTATGAATACAGGACGATGAATTTTTTTTGAAAGCCTTGATGCAACAATTCCTACTACACCAGGGTGCCATCCTCTTTTCCCAATAACAGCTCCAAAATCATACTCGCCGTTGGCCGCGCCCTCTAAGATCTCGATAGCCTCAAGGGTTGTTTGGCTTTCTACTAGCTGCCGAGCTTTATTGTTCTCTTCTAGGATATTGGCGATTTCTTTAGCGCTTGATGGATCTTCGCATAATAGCAATTCCAAAGCTTTGTTAGCGGTATCCATTCGTCCTGCCGCATTAATTCTAGGCCCTAGTCTAAAACCGATATCCATAGCACTGAATGGCGGTCTGATGTTTGATATTTCGGTTAATGCGGCGAGGCCTGTATTTTTGGTTCGGGCCATTATTTTTAACCCCTTCTTTACTAAAATTCTATTTTCATCAATCAGCGGAACCAAGTCGGCGACAGTTCCTAATGCCACGATGTCAAGATAGTCACGAAGATCGAAATGCGCTAAGGGCCGTAATTTGAGTAGTGCATGAGCTAACTTAAAAACGATTCCAACACTGCATAGATATTGATAATTTTTGGGAAATTCTGATTCTGAGATTTTAGGATTAACAACGGCATTAGCCTTGGGCAAGCCCTCGGATAACGGTTCGTGGTGGTCAAGAATTACAGAATCGATTCCTGATTCATTAAGCCAATCTATTTCCTTGATTGAAGTTGTTCCACAATCGACGGCCACTATGAGAGAAGGACGATGTTTATCAATGCAATGTTTAAGAGCACTAATTGAAAGTCCATATCCATCATCAATTCTATGAGGCATGAAGGTGATGGCGACATTATCATAGGCACCAAGCACTTTTTTCATCAGTGTTAATGAAGTGACGCCGTCAACATCGTAGTCCCCATAAACAACTATATTTTCTTTTTTATCAATGGCCTCAAGAATCCTATCAACAGCCGTGGACATTTGCGGAAGAGCAAAAGGATCACCTAGTGATTTAAGAGCAGGCTCTAAAAAAGCTTCAATGACCTCCTCATTGATTATGCCTCTTGAGATAAGGATTGTTTCAATGATTCTAGGATAACTTGTATTAAGTGAAATTTCAGAATTTGTGTCTTTAATGACCCATTCTCTAACTGGGTCATGGTTAGCCCTTGTTGAATTCACTCTTTGCTTGCCTCCGGTGATTCAGCATCATCGTTTTGCCTACTAAATCCAATCAATTTGGAAAATTCATTTAAGGGCTCTTGGGTACCAATGTAACTCGTTTTTCCACGATAACTGTGAGCTAGTATCAGCCCACGACTATCAAGTACAGAGATACAAGGCACACCTCTCCCTCCAGCCTTTTTCAAAAACTCTAATTTACCTATTTCCTCATATTTGATGGCCGGCCAAGGCATCTTCGCTTTTTTTACGTAGGCCAACATTTCTTTTTCTGATTCATCGCTACTAATAAAGACAATCTCAAAATTTGAATTTTGTTTTTTGGCTTTCTTATAAAATTCTATTAGCTCAGGAGTGAATTTACGACAGCTTGGACTCCAGCTTGCAGAATAATAGAACAGAAAATGATCGATCGCTTTTTCAGGATCCAATTTATAACGAACCAGATCTTCGTTTTCTAACTTTACTAGTTTCCCTGCGAGCTGTTCAGCAATAATTACAGCACGAGGTAATTTTGGAATATTAGCATCACCTTGAGAAAGAAGCGGATTAGAAGATATAAAGAAAATGATAAGAATATATTTTAATAAATTCGTCATTACTAAATCAGATTAATCAGATTTTCCTTTTAGTGAAGCAGCATCGCATTCATTTTTTCTTACCAAAAAATAAAATATAATACCTAGAAAAACAGTTCCTAATCCCCATAAAGATTCAACCGGACGGGTTTCTATTAGTCTCCAGATAATGTAAATCGCCATGCAGAGAAAAAGAATGGGCGTTATTGGATACCCCAAACACCGGTAAGGACGTTCTAGATCAGGTTCTTTAAAACGTAGCCAAATGACACCAGCTACTGCTGCCGAGAGAGATAGATTTAAAACAAATTCCAGATAAACAATGATTTGATCAGGATTAACAAAGATTAACATCATCAAGGCAATTGATGACTGAAAAATTACCGAATTGTACGGGATTTTATTTTGGTTGGTCTTCGCAAAGAAATTTAATTTTTTATAGTCCTGACCAATCATTTGGGTTACCCGTGGGCCTGCCCAAGTCATGGCACTGACGGCAGAAATTAAACCAAAAGCAACTAATGCACCAATCAGGTTCCCTCCTGATTCACCAAAGATATATCGGGCGGCAATGAGACCGACCTCTTCTTGGCCAACCATTTCACTTTTGGGAGCACTTACGATGAACGAAATATTGATTAGGAGGTAAAGGATAAGAACAGAGATTGTCCCTAATAATAAAGCACGGGGAACGTTCTTAGCTGGCTCATTAATTTCTCCTGCAACGTAGGAAGCAGCATTCCAACCAGCATAGGCATAATTCACATAAAATAAGGCAACAGCAAAACCTGGGCTTAAGATGACCGACCATTCGTCTTTTTTTGGTGTAAAATCCCAAGAACCCTCGGTTCCAAGTAATAGCCCTGAAATTGCTAATAGGAAGATTAAACCGAATTTCATGACGGTCATGATAATTTGAAAATTACCCCCTACCCTTAACTTCATTAGATGAACAGCCGTTACAAAGACAAGCATGATCACCGCAGGTACTTTGGATGATAAGTTTTCCAATCCTATTGACTGAACAAAATATTCCCCAAAAATTCCACAAGCAGCGGCGACCGGTGCCGCAAAGCCAACCGTCACTGAAATCCATCCAGCAAGAAATCCAGCGCTTGGGTGGTACACTGAAGATAAAAGGTGATACTCACCTCCACATCTTGGCCGACAAGCCACTAACTCACCGTAACAGAGGGCACCGCAAATTGCATAAATGCCACCAAGAACCCAGAGTAGCAAAATAGAAAAATTACTGGAAACGTCCGTAAGTTGATAGCCAAGACTGGTGAAAACGCCAATTCCAACCATGTTGCCTACGACGATCGCTGTCGCTGCTGACCATCCAGGAGCTTTTACAGATTGTTCGTCATTTTTACTATTTTTATCCATTACCGAGACTCTTAGATATCATCAAAAAACATGATCTCTGTGGAAATTCGACTAAAACTTATGATTATTCCTTTGGCATCAGACATTCAATGCGTTTTATTTTAATTCATGATGAACCGGTTAATTACATTTTTCATTATTAATTTAGTTTTTATAACTGTTCCCGGATTTGGTGAGAATACCGATAATTGGCCAAGGCTTAGAGGTGCTGATGCTAGTGGTTTACCTAAAGACGGTAAACATGAGGGCCTGCCTATAAAATGGTCAAAAACGGAAAACGTTAAATGGAAAACTCAGGTTCCCGGTACAGGATGGTCCTCTCCTGTAGTATGGGGCGATAAGGTATTTATAACTAGTGTCATCAACGATAAGGCGGAGGAAAACGCAAAACCTAAGGCGGGTTTATATTTAGGTCTAGGCCGTCGTGGCGTTCCTTCTGGTACGCACCATTGGATGGTTTATTGCATGGACCTGAAGACCGGAAAAATAATTTGGAAAAATGAGGCACATACTGGTGAACCACCCGTGGGTCGACATCCCAAAAGCTGCTACGCGGCCGAAACTCCAGTCACTGATGGTAAGCGCTTATATGTTCTATTCGGTGACTTGGGAATGTGGTGCTACGACTTGAATGGAAAAGAACTTTGGAAACATTCAATAGAACCCAAAAAAACGATGTGGGACTACGGTGCTGCGGCCTCACCAGTAATTCACGGCAATCAGATTATTTATGTTTATGATAATAATGAGCAATCTTATATCGCATCTTTAGATGCTGAAAAGGGCACCGAAAAATGGAGAGTTTTACGTGATGGTAAAAGTACCTGGGCAACCCCATTCATATGGAACACAAAGGAAAGAACAGAAATTATAGTTCCAGGAAAGAAAAAGATCCTGTCCTATGGTCTTGACGGAAAAGTACTATGGGAACTTACCGGAAGGATGTCGAACTTGGTTATCCCCTCTCCTTTTGTTGTCGATAATCTATTATATGTAACTTCCGGTTATTTTGCTGATCCTCATCGCCCTGTTTACGCGATTAAGCCTGGAGCGAAAGGTGATATTAGTCTCAAGGATGACGATAATTCTAATGAATATATCCAGTGGTATCAGCCAAAGGGGGGACCTTATAATACCACCCCTTTGGTGTATAACGGAATTTATTATCTCCTTTTAGATCAGGGAATGATATCTACCTATGACTCCAAAACGGGTAAACAGTTTTACGATCGTATCCGATTTCCTCGAGGAGCTTCTTTCACAACTTCGCCATGGGCCTATAAAGACAGGCTTTTTTGTTTGGCCGAGAATGGAAAGACTTATGTGATAAAAACAGGCAAAGAATTCGAAATCCTTCATGTTAATGATTTGGATGAGTTATGCATGGCCTGTCCTGCAATTGTTGACGGAAAACTTCTTATTCGAACTGCAGGAGCGGTTTACTGCATTTCAAATTCTGTAGACTAAAGAGTGTAATTTTTTCCTGATTGTGGTTAAGAGATTATTACTTTTCCTTCCACTCTTATCTGATTTTATTTTTTCATTTGTTGGATCTGCAACTGGCCGTCCAGTGAAGCCGAATATCGTTATATTGGTAGCGGATGATATGGGTTGGGCGGACGTGGGATATCATGGCTCTACTATAAGAACTCCCAATATTGATCGTTTGCAAAAAGGCGGCGCAGAACTGGATATGCATTATGTGGCTCCGATGTGTACACCCACTCGGGTGGGTTTATTGACGGGCAGGTATTGGTCACGTTTTGGCAACACCAAACCAAGCAATGAAAGAGTTTTGCCCTGGGATATAATCACTTTGCCGAAAGCTCTAAAAGAAGTCGGTTATC
>Ga0208763_1000305_pt1 | contig 10422 bp, 13 predicted proteins | sample ETNtaG_20_FD_185756 | JGI IMG/M metagenome (GOLD analysis project Ga0208763, IMG submission 185756) | Marine microbial and viral communities from oxygen minimum zone, Eastern Pacific Ocean - ETNP201306PF45B (SPAdes) (version 2) | ecosystem: Environmental > Aquatic > Marine > Oceanic ... | reverse complement strand
GCACACGCTCAAGGTGACATCCAAAAGCACGTTGCCAACGTTGAGGTTTATCTTACCAACCCTGCAGGGATTGGTGAGCATTCTAATATTGTTGAAGCAATTGAAACCGAACTTGATATGATTGCAAAGTATCAAGACCAAATTGATATGATAAACAAGTACTTTAAGAAATGAAAGTAGAGAGACCTTGGGGTTGGTATGATGTAATTAATGAAGGTTCTTCACATAAAGTAAAATGTATTGAAGTAAAACCAGGTCTTAGTTTATCATTACAAAGACATATGCACCGTTCAGAGCATTGGGTTGTTGTTGAAGGAACAGCACTTGTTGAGGTTGATGGTAAAAAACAATTTGTAAATGTCAATGAAGGTTCATATGTTCCAATATGTTCGATGCATAGACTATCAAATCCTGGCAAAATACCTCTTAAAATTATAGAGGTTCAATGTGGTTCATACCTTGAAGAGAATGATATCGAAAGATTTGATGATGACTTTGGGAGAGTTTAATGGATTTAAGTATCGTATTTGGTGGTCGTGACGACAACTATGGTGAAACTTTTATTGAAAGATTAGAGAAAGCATTAGAACATAATATTAAATTGCTTGATAACTCTGGTCTTGATTATGAGATTATTGCTGTCGATTATAACCCGATTGGTGAAAAGTATTTGTATGAGAATGATTTGTTAAAATCACATCTCAATAATAAGAGAGTAAAGAATATAATTGTTGATAATACTATTATTGTTGAAGAAAACTTATGTTCAACGACATATTACGAATACTTTGCCAAGAATGCAGGTATTCGTATTTCATCTGGTGACTTTATATTTGTAACCAACTCTGATATCCTCTTAACAAAGGATTTAATCGAAGAGATAAAGAAAGAACTTAAGAATGATAATAAGGATGATTACTTTTATCGTGTAAGATACCGTGGGGATATTCAATTAGATCAAGAACCATCAGATAAACCAACCATAATTCCAAATGGTGATTTATTAACTGGTCATCTGAATGGATGGGGAGACCCAGAACAAGTATTAGATTTACATCAAAATTTAATACATCATGGTCTACAACAACAAGACCCTGTTCTTGGTCTATGGTCTGGTGATGCTTCAATGTTTTCTCGTAATGTGATGTTCAACGATGCAACAGCATATAATGAATCAGAGTATGGACATCGCACTGAAAAAAATCAGGCAAATATGGATAGTGAAATACTATGGAACTTATATAAGAGGGGAAAGCAATTAAGATTGTTAGAAGCACCATACTACCACCTTTATCACGGTTTATCTAGAGAAAGAGAAAACCATTGGTCTAAAATTAAGTATAAGAATAATGACGATTGGGGGTATGCCGATTACAATAAGGTTGACATAAATGACAATACAGTGCTATTATATGGAAAAGATGCATCTATAGAGTATGAGTAATTTTGGTGAAGTCTTTGATGCTGCTATCAAGGACACTGTAAATGATGTTCTTATTAAAGGAGAGATACCAGACATTGTTCTCTCTGAGACAGATAATCTTGGTGAAGTTGTAGAGAAACTATGCATTCTACATATTCGCACTTGGATGTTGGAGGATGCTGCACAGGAGGCAACAACTGATCAGGAATTAGGAGCACTCAAAAGAAAAATTGATATTTGCTTCAAGCAAAAGAGACCAAGATTGGTTCAGGCAATTAATCGTCAAGTTTCAGATGCAATCGTAAACAATACATCCTTAGTCGAAGATTCTGTCAAATTATACAAGGGAGTGCAATGACTGTATTCCATTTTGTGCAGAGACATATAGATGCCATTAAACATTCAATGCGTAATGTTGAGTCTGAAAAAATTTATAATCTTTTATATCTTTTATTAGAGTCAGATGGTAAAATATTTTTTACAGGTGTTGGAAAGAATGGACACGTTGCAGCAAAGGCAGCATCAACTTTCTCATCCATAGGTTTGCCTTGCTTCTACATTAATCCAGTTGATAGTGTTCATGGTGATATGGGTGTGATAAATGAAGATGATATTATAGTTGCAATATCAAAGAGTGGTAATACAGAGGAACTAATACATTTTCTTCATCACGTAAAACATAAAAATTGCAAGATAGTTTCGTTGCATTCCAATCCAAATAATCAATCTCTTGATTATTGTTATTTGGATATTGATTTACATGCAGATGATGAAGCAGACAATCTAAATATTGTTCCGACCTCATCCATAGCAGTGTTTACCGTTTTCTTACAATCAATCGCTTGTGAGATTGCAGATATTAAAGATTTAACTCTTGAAGAATTTATTTCTAATCATCCTGGTGGGAGTATTGGTCAAATTAAATTATGAGAAGTGAAGATATAAAATACGTAATTATTCAAGCGGGTGGAAAAGGTATCCGTATGGGTCGCTATGCAGAGAACAAACCAAAGTGTTTAGTCCCTGTAAAAGGTGTTCCGATGATAATGAATACCATTGAAAAATATAAAGATAAGGAAATAATTATTATTGCAGATTATAAGGCAGATGTATTAGAGGCATATCTTATTAACTTCTGTAAGGTTAATTTTTCTGTATGTCAAACAACAGAGCAGGGAACAGCAGGTGGACTTGCTAGAGTTATGGAGAACTTTATACCTGATGGTGAACCATTTATATTAACGTGGGCAGATTTATTTTTTGAGGAAACACCAGAGTTTGAGTTTGATAAAGATTTACTTGTAGGATTATCAGATACATTTAAGTGTCGTTGGAAATTAGAAAATAATAAATTTGTAAATGAAGCATCAACAGAGGTTGGTGTTGCAGGATTTTTTGCATTTAAGAATAAGGAAAGATTTAATAAATTATCAATATCAAAATCACTTGTAAGAGGATTTCTAAGTGAGAACTATAAGAGTAATGAGATTGATAGTTTTACATTATCAAATTGTTTCGAGGTAGGTGAAGTTGATAAGTATGAAAGTATATTAGTGAATGAACTTAATCATCGTTTCTTCAATGAAGTTATTATTGATGGTGATAAAGTAACTAAAAGATGTATCGACCCACGATATGAAGATGTTCATAGTAAAGAAAAACTTTGGTACAATGCAGTTAGTGATAGATTAGAAAACATACCTAAAATTCATTCATATGATCCACTTACAATGGGTAGGATTGGTGGTAAACATCTATGGAATCTTAAGGAAAATAAAGAACAATTAATTAACAACTTCTGTGATGCTTTAGATTCTCTTCATAGTATTGCAGAAGTAGATGCAAATACTGATGATATGATAGATGTATATCTTAAAAAGACAAAGAGTAGAGTTAAAGAAGTAAGAAGTTTGATAAGGGATATTGACGAACCAATGGTCAAAATAAATTCAAGAATGTGTATTAATCCATTATGTGATGAAGAATATTTTGAGGAACATATCAAGAAAATATCGAATATAGATAAGTTCAACATCATACATGGTGATAACACTTTTAGTAATACAATCGCTGATGAGAATAGCAAGATATGGTTTATTGATCCTCGTGGTGTTTTTGGTAGCACACCCATCTATGGTGATCGAAGATATGATTATGCAAAATTATATTACTCGGCATATGGTAATTATGATTCTATCAATTCTAAAGACTATCGGATTAAACTTGACAAACGGAATGTTAATTTAGAAATCAAATCAAATGGTTATGAGGAGTTTGCTGACCTTATAATTAAAAGGTCTGGTGTACCTAAAGCAGAGATACAACTTATACACGCTTGCATCTGGTTTGCTCTCACAGGATATGTGAAAGAAGACTATGATGCAGTTTTGTTTGCATTTTACAAAGGATGTCAATTATGGACAGAAGCAGTTTCAGACTAGACGATATCGAAAAGACTTGGATTTTTGACCTTGACGGAACTCTTGTAGTTCACAATGGTTATAAGAATGGTGTTGACGAACTGTTGCCAGGTGTCAAAGAATTTTATGAAAAGAATATAGAAGATACTGATTACATCTTGATTATTACTGCAAGAAATTCAGAGTTCAAGGGCATAGCAGAGAAATGTTTGCTTGACAATAATATTCGCTATGATAGAATAATATATGATACACCAAGAGGTGAGAGAATACTTATCAATGACCGTAAACCTTGGGATGGTGGCATTGATACAGCATACTCATTTAATATAGACAGAAATAACTTTGACTTATAAAGGCATCATACTCGCAGGTGGTAGAGGTACAAGATTGTATCCGACAACTTCTGTTGTCTCAAAACAATTATTGAATGTATATGATAAACCTTTAATCTATTATCCACTCAGCACATTAATGCTTGCAGGTATTAGAGAGATATTAATTATTAGTGCAGAAGATCAATATCCACAATATGAAAGATTGTTTGGTGATGGTTCACATCTTGGTGTTTCAATACAATATAAGATACAACCAAAACCAAATGGATTACCAGAGGCATTTATATTAGGTGAAGAATTTATAGGTGATGATAATGTTTGTATGATATTAGGAGATAATATAATATTTGGAAATGAATTAGATACAATATTAAAACAATCACAGACAGGAGTAGGTGGCACTGTATTAACATATCCTGTAAGAGATGCAGAGAGATTTGGTGTTGTGGAGTATGAAAGATTTGATGAAGGTGCAGTCGTATCTATCGAAGAGAAACCAACCCACCCTAAATCAAATCGTGCATTGATTGGTATATACTTTTTTGATAATCGTTGTATTGAATATGCAAAACAACTTACACCATCAAAGAGAAAAGAAATTGAAATTGTAGACTTATGTAAGAAGTATCTTGATAATCAAGAGTTAAGAGTAAATAACCTCACAAGAACAATGACTTGGATAGACGCAGGTACATTCAAGTCATTATTATTAGCATCTAATTTAATCTGTAATTTAGAAGAGATACAATCATATAAGATATCTTGTCCAGAGGAAGTTGCCTACAAAAATGGGTGGATAGATAAAGAAGAATTATTAAAACTTGCTGCTACTTACCCAAAGGGTGAGTATCAGACATATCTTAATTTATTACCTTCATTATGACAACTTTTATTACTGGCGGTGCAGGATTTATAGGTAGTAATTTTGCACATTATGTTTCTGATATATGGAAAGATGTAGTTATATTAGATAAACTTACCTACGCAGGTGATATGGATAATCTTTATCCATTAAAGTATCCTGTAAAAGGTGTAGACCTTGCATATGAAAGTAGATTAGAAGAACTGTTCAAGCAATATAAACCAAAGACAATATTCAACTTTGCAGCAGAGACACACGTTGACAATTCGATTGATAATGTCGCACCATTTATTGATACTAATATTATAGGTACAATTAATTTACTTAAGTTATCTGTTAAGTATGATGTGCAGATGTTTCATCACATATCAACAGATGAAGTATATGGTGCATTGGAATTAGATGAACCACCATTCACAGAAAACTCACCATACAATCCACAAAATCCATACGCAGCATCGAAAGCAGCAAGTGATCATTTTGTTATGTCATATCATAATACCTATGGTCTACCTGTATTGATTACAAACTGTTCTAATAATTACGGACCAAGACAACATCGTGAGAAACTGATACCAAAAACTATCAATAATATATTAGAAGGAAAGAAGATACCAATATACAGTCAAGGTGAAAACATAAGAGATTGGATATACGTTGAGGATCATTGTGCTGGAATATTAGGTATATCATATGCAGGTGATGTGGGAGAAAAATATAATATCGGTGGTGAGTGTGAGATGACAAATCTTGAACTTGTAAAGATGATTATTAAGTTGATGAATGCAAGTGAAGACTTGATTGAGTTTGTTGATGATAGACCAGGACACGACTTGCGATATGCTATAGATAATGCTAAGATATACAAAACTATTTCTTTCCAACCAGAAATTAATATTGAGGATGGATTGAAAAGAACAATTGATTGGTATGAAAAAAACAGAGACTAGTATTGACGGTGCATACGTCATACAAGTAGAAAAGTTTGGTGATGATAGAGGTTTCTTTATGGAGACTTTTAATCATAAACAATTTCAGGAAGTTGTAGGAGATTTTACTTTTGTTCAGGATAATCATTCACTATCAACAGAGGGTGTATTAAGAGGACTACATTATCAGATCAAACATCCACAGGGAAAGTTAGTAAGATGTACACAAGGTGAAATCTTTGATGCGATTGTAGACTTAAGAGTTAACTCTCCAACATATAAAAAGAATTTTACATTTAAGTTGAACCGACCTGACTTAATGTTATGGGTTCCACCAGGTTTAGCACACGGATTTTTTACTGTCTCTGATACAGCAGAATTTGAGTATAAGGTAACTGATTACTACTACCCACAATATGATCGAACATTAAAATGGAATGATAAAGAAGCAGCGATAGCGTGGCCATTCTATGAATATTGGGGATATCCACAACCAAAGTTATCAGCTAAAGACGAAAGAGGATTATCTTTTGACGATTGCCAAAAATATGATATAATAGAAGTATGAAAAATTTAGCATTAGCATTCTGCTCTATACGACCATCACAATATCCAGATAATGTTTGTGATAATAGAGAGAAAGAATATTTACGTTCACTAAAACAATTACAAAGGGTACTTCCAAAATCATTCGACTTACTTGTATGTGAAAACACGATTGATGATGCAGGTCAAATTAAGAATGATGACTTGAGAGATTTTCTGAATGACACAGAAATGTGTGCAACAGGAAGTGAAAGTAATATGGGAACTGCAAATAAAGGAATGGGAGAACTTGCTTTACTAAAGAGTGGGTTAGATCAAATTGATCCTGATGAATATGAAAATATTGCATACGTTACAGGAAGACAATTCTATACTTGTCCCTATGTTTTTGAGAGAACTGAAAGACTAGAAAAGGATGCACTTCTATCGTATCCTGACTTTGTATTTTTGGATGGTAGAGTTCAAGAGAATGAGAAAGGTAGATTATTCAATGATATGTTTTTTAGTATGAAATCTGATAAGATGGTAATGTATGCTGACTATAGTATACAGCAGATGGATTATAATTTACAAAATCAAATAGGTTCAGAATATAATCTGTATGACTTTGTTGAAAGAAACAATATTGAATATGAGTGGTTAGATTTTTTAGGATTAATTAGAAATGATTGGCAGAGAAATAATAATGCATCAGACATATCCAACTATCACGTTTGTTAATGAAAATCAGAGATAAAGTATTACCAGTTCTAAGACCACTTGGTGGTGAAGAAGAGATTGCATCACTTCGTGAGTCAATCGAAAGTGGATGGTGGGGCAAAGGTCCTAAAGTTGCAGAGTTTGAGAAAAAGTTTGCAGAGATGGTTGGTGCAAAATATGCACTTGCTGTTGATAGTAATACATCAGGACAAGACCTAATATTAAAAGCATTAGGTATAAAAGATTGTGATGTTGTTAGTCCTACAATATCTTTTATGACAACAGCGATTGTTCCTGTCTGGAATAATTGCACATCAACTATTGTGGATGTAATGCCACACGATCTTAATATTGACCCTGATGATGTTAAGAAAAACCTAAAATCTAACACAAAATTAGTCACTGCTGTAAATTACTCAGGTGTATTAGCACCTGTGGAGAGGATTAGAGAGTTTTATGATGGATTTATCCTAGAGGACTGTGCACACGCTTGCTACGCTCCTGGTGCAGGATCACGGGGTGATGCTGCTGTTTGGTCTTTTCAAGCAGTAAAAACTATGCCTTGTGGTGATGGTGGAATGATTACAACAAACAGCAAAGAGTTGTATGAAAAGTTAGTTCCTTTAACTTGGTTAGGTATTACAAGCACATATTCAAGGTCAAAATCAAGAAACGGAACACCAGGTTATGCTTGGGATTATGATGTTGATGTTGTAGGATACAAAGCATATATGATTGACTTGACCGCTGCAATTTGTTTGGAGCAAATGAAGAAGTTAGAAAAACATTTAGAGATAAGAAGATATATTCAAGCACAGTATAATGAAAAATTAAAGGATGTAATTCAAGTACCAGTATGGAGTCATACAGTTCAGAATTATTCTGCAAGAGTTCCAGCAGAGCATCGTGATAAATTAATAGATTATTTGGCAGAGAAGAAGATTAATACAAGTGTACATTATAAACCATTACACTTGCATAAGGTTGTAAGTCATATGAATGAAAGAGAATATCCTGTAGCAGATAAAGAGTGGAAAAGATTGATTACGTTACCTTGTCATCCTGCAATGACAGATGATGATATTGATTATGTTGTATACTGGATACACGAATATTTCAAGGGGGTAAAGTGATGTATTTGGATATGTACAAGATTGATGGTACAATTAATAATGATACAGAACCTTGTTTCGGTAATCCAGAAACTTATCCTAGATTTCAAGAGGAACTTGAAGAGTTCAAGCATCTATTAATTGAACTTGTATATCTGAATGAACCTAAAACTTTTTATAAGTTTGGAGATGGTGATTATTTCTTTCTAAGAAAAGAACCTGTTGGTAGTGCAACACCTGGTCGTAGAGCATTAAGTAAAGGATATGATCAAATCAATCACGAAGCATTTGTAAGTGGTGCACAATTATGTGATTACTATACTTGTGAAATCTATCCTACAAATCGTGGTCGTTTTGCACAAGTCATTGATCGTAAAGTTGATTATCCTGCAGAGTTTGGTTACGGTTTGGTTACGAACAAGTGGTTATTAGAAACATTCTCTGGTAGAATAGGTTTAATAGGTGCAGACGAGAAGATGAATATTATTCAGAACCTAATGGAAGCACCACAATATCAGGATTATCTTGGTCTTGAAAAGTTTGAGGATTACATATCATTACCACAGAAATTTGCTTGTGATGATATCGATGCAACTGAACAAATGGTTGCGGAACAACTTAAAAATTCAACATCAAAAATATTCTTGATGGGTATGGGTCACGTTAAATCAGGTCTCATACATAGGTTGAAGAAACATGCAAATGCTGTTTTCTTAGACGTAGGTGCATCAATAGATGCTCTTGCAGGTATTATAGATGTCAATCGTCCTTTTGCAGGTGATTGGACAAACTATCAAATTGACGAACCACAACTATATGAGGGAGTTGATTTTCTTGCCTATGAAGGACAAGGTAAACATATAACATTATCTAGAGAATGAAACAAGCAAAAGTTGCTTTGATTACAGGAATAACAGGTCAAGATGGTTCTTATCTTGCTGAATTATTACTTGAAAAAGGTTATGAGGTTCATGGTATTGTAAGGAGAAGTTCTCTAATCAATACACATCGTATTGATCATATCTACAAACAGATACACTTACATTATGGTGATTTAACAGATGCCACAAATCTTATCGGTGTAATTAAAAAAGTAGAACCTCATGAAATATACAATCTAGGTGCACAAAGTCACGTAAAGGTTTCTTTTGAGACACCAGAGTATACAGGACAGGTTGACGGTCTCGGAACACTCCGTGTCTTAGAGGCAGTTCGTCTTCTTGGTATGCAAGATGATGTCCGTATCTATCAGGCATCTACATCAGAATTATATGGATTAGTTCAAGCTGTTCCACAAACAGAGACAACTCCTTTCTATCCACGTTCACCTTATGGTGTTGCAAAACTATATGGATATTGGATAGTCAAAAACTATCGTGAGTCCTATGGTATGCATTGCAGTTCTGGGATATTATTCAATCACGAAAGTCCAAGAAGAGGTGAAACATTTGTAACTCGTAAAATTACAAGAGGACTATCACAAATATCTGTAGGACTTCAAGATGTTTTATATCTTGGTAATCTTGATGCAAAGAGAGATTGGGGTCACGCAAAAGACTTTGTAGAAGCAATGTGGTTAATGTTACAACAAGACGAACCTGATGATTACGTCATCGCTACTGGTCAACAATATTCGGTGCGAGAGTTTGTAGATAAAGCTGCTCCATATTTTGGATTGAATCTTGAGTGGCAAGGTGAAGGATTAAACGAAGTTGCTGTTGATAAGATAAGTAAAAGAGTTGTAGTTGCTGTAGATGAAAAATATTTTAGACCAGCAGAAGTAGAATCACTTCTTGGTGATCCTACAAAAGCAAAAGAAAAATTAGGTTGGGAACCAACCACAACATTTGATCAATTAGTTGAGGACATGTGTATCTATGGACAGTGATTCTAAAGTATTCGTTGCAGGTCATAAAGGACTTGTAGGTTCAGCAATCGTTCGTAACCTAGAAAAAAAACATTACAAAAATATCTATTGGGTTGGAAAAGAGAATTGTGACCTGAGAGATAAAACAAAAGTAGATGCATACTTTAAGCAAGCAAAACCAGAGTATGTATTTCTAGCAGCAGCAAAGGTTGGTGGTATTCTTGCA
>Ga0208763_1000303_pt1 | contig 10456 bp, 12 predicted proteins | sample ETNtaG_20_FD_185756 | JGI IMG/M metagenome (GOLD analysis project Ga0208763, IMG submission 185756) | Marine microbial and viral communities from oxygen minimum zone, Eastern Pacific Ocean - ETNP201306PF45B (SPAdes) (version 2) | ecosystem: Environmental > Aquatic > Marine > Oceanic ... | reverse complement strand
GGAAGGTTCTTAAAATACTCAAAGAACATATCTAATCTAGCACGAATCGTAGGATCGTCAGTGAAAATAGAATACACCAATACAAGGATAGGCAAAGATACGAGAACAAGGACAAATTCATCTTTCCAACCTTTATCATTACTCTCAATAACTTTTGCTTTATATTCAATTTCACCTCTTGCCATTTTTTCAGCATGCATTGATTGTGCATCTGACATAAGCATTTTTGTTTTTTGTTTATTTTTATAAATGTGTCCTGCTGTTTTAAGACCCATTGATAGTAAATTCAACCACATATTATTTCCTTTTTAATGTATAAAATTTTCCTGTACGTTCTCCTCTGTACAGAATATGTTTTCGTTTACTGTATTTTTTGTTCCACGCATATACATGCATTTTAGATCCCCAGTGCTCTAAGAGGCTGAAGAACCAGTTGGATATCCTTCCCATGCTTTATACATCCCTTCCACTAACAACTCATCATCGTATGGTTGTTTGCCATTCTCCATTCGGATAATTGACTTTACAAGTGGTAAGTAATGTTCGATACTATTATCGAGTTTATCCAATGGATTTACATTAAGTTCTTTACAAACAAAATCTATGTAAGCCGATGTATCATTTTCAGAAGGTGGTGCCCATCTAGAAATGATTTCGTCTACTGTAGTTTTTTTGTGAGTAAATCTGTATGTTAAAAGTATTCTCATTAAAGCTCTAATACCCATTACAGCTTCATCAAAAATACAAAAAGTTGGATCAGTTTGTTCTGCTGCTAATCCATCCCAATCAGTACCAAGTTTGATATTTCCTGGGTTCTTATTTCTTATACCTCTAGGTAATTTTTCTGTTCCATCTGCCATTGTCTTTTAAAACCATTGGGATTAATTTAGGTAATCCATCAATGATAACTCCTGTTCCTATTACTGGTCTAGACTTTTGTAACTTATTGTATTCAAAAGCTAAACTTTTCATGTTAATTAAACAACCCACCTGCATACCCCAAAGTAATTCGTTTGGATTGCTCCAATAGTCTATTTTAAAATTTGTGTGATAATGTCCTTGTACAGTACACATACCATATTGTTGTGCTACCTTTAGAACATCTTTGTATTTACCATGGCAGAAGTAAATTTTTTGACCATTGGATGCTTTTAAAATCAAATCTTCGTGCCAAGTCCAACCTTTGCCTACACCTAACATAGTATTATAAGACTTAAATACTTCGTGTGGCAACCCATGTCGTGTAGCTTTTCTGAATACAAGACTACCATGATTACTATCCATGATATATTGTTTTGGGAAAAGCTTTTCCAAGTTTTTAAAAAACTCTCTAGCAACTTGAAGCTCATGACTAGGTGAGTAAAGTCCAGGGTGAGAATCATGGAATGATATTGAATGCCAATCCATTTCATCACCTATGTTTACTACTGTGTCAGGCTTATACTTTTTCTTGATTGCTGCTAAAAAGTCAAGCGTATCTATGTGGTGATAGGGTGCGTGTTGGTCGCTTATTACAAGTATTGATTTACATAGCATATATACGCTTTTACAATTATTCGGTGAATAAGTCTACCAATTAAGGTACAACTTTATGTTTCTATTTTAGGCTTTGGTAAGGGTACTATTACTTTTTCACCTTTACAAATAAACCTTAAATAAATTTCGTGTTCATTTACATCTTTTGAACCAATTTCTTGAAGTTTTTTTAATGATTCTTTATATCCAGCTTCCATACAAGTGTACATATCATCGTACTTTGTAGGCATAGGAAATGGTGCCATACATTCACCTGCAACGTATGAACACATAAGCATCAGTAAAGTAAATTTCATTATAGGTGTTTAGTAACTAATACTAATACCTGTGCTAATACACCTAAACCTACAGCAGTCATAATCCATTGTATTCTAGCAACGCTAGACTGAATATGTTTTAGATGATTGTTTTCTATTGTATCAATCCTTTGATTAATAAGATCAATACAACCATGTATTTTAAGAATTTCTTCTTTATTTTCTGAATGTCTACTCATTAGAATAATGTTTCGTAAGGAGACCTTACTAACCCTTTCGTTTTATATTGTGTATATCTTGGTCCTTTATATCTAGGATGACCAAGTTGTCCTAATACAAAGTCTAATGCTGTGTCAGCTGCAAGATCAGCACTTAAGCCATCTCGTTCTAAACCTTCAGCAATATCTCTAGATGCTGACTGTAACCAAATTGGTAAGAATCTCATACCAACATGACCACCTATCTTTTGAGCTTTCTCAATAGCATCATCATCTTTACTTGTAATGTTTGGACTCCACTTAGTAGTTAAGTATTGTTTATTAGTTAATACTTCTATTGACGTTCTAGGTAGAGATCCTATTTTTTTAGTTAATGTTGCCTGTGGATCTGTAATCCAATGCAATGGCTCCATTAATTGTTTAGAGAATGTAAGTACTTCGCCATTACCTAAATCAATTCTTGTTGGATCTGTATTCTCCAATATAGAGTGACCACTAAACATATAGTTTAATGCAGATCCTGCTGTCGCAAATATCAGTGCAGCTCTCATTGAATAATATTGATATAATCTTCTTGAATCAGGATCAATATTAAATCCAGGTGCTCCCATAGCAATAATTCTAACATTTGATGTTGTCCAATCAGGTGCAAATAAAAATTGCTGTAAGTATCCTCTAGATCCTGGATTAAATGTAGTTTGTGCTAATCTTTTTAACCAAGGAGTTCTAATTTCAGATACTAAGTTTGGAAAGTTTTGACCACCAAAAGCATTATTAGTATATGCTGCAGCTCCTCTAGCTTTTTTATATATTGTTTCTGCGTTATCTCCAGGCTGTAATTTATTTGGATTTTTTGTTTTTAACCACTGACGTCCACCTGGACCAGGAACATATATATAATCATTATTTAATGCTGTTAAAAAAGCAAATATTTTTGATTTAGTAAATACGTTATCCCAAGTATATCTATCAAATTGTTTAAATATCTTTTCTAAATTTTTATCACTTTTAATACCAAAATGTCTTTTGATAAGATCATCTATTTTTATGTCACCTTTAGCAAGGTGAAAATAAAATATATCATTACCTGCATCTTCAGGTATTGAAATTTGTAATCCATGACCTTGACCAAACCTTATAACATCATCATAACCATTCGCCCTTAATATATCTATAGCGTGAGGGAAATCGTCTTGTATGTATTTATTGGGATTATTAAAAAAGTCTCTAACTTCTTCTTTAGATCTAGGTACAATAGTTTTTTTAATAGTATTCCATCTGGCTCCAGAAAACCATAAAGATTCTACTAATGCACCAGCATGAAATAATGAAAATCCTACTGCTAGTCTTTTCATCATAAAGTTAGTTGTATTGAGTGCCTGTACTAATTCATTTTCAGTTCTAGCATCAAACACCATCTTTAATGCACCATGTATAGATCTATGTATCTGAGGTTCAAAGCCTGGCGTTTTACTTTTAAACGCTGGATGAACAGGTTCCATTTTTACATAATTAGATAAGTCTTTTGGACTTAATCCAATAGCATCATTAGGTTCTGTAATAATAAATGGTACACCTTTTCTATATTTGGTTTTACCAATTGTTTGTGATCTTAAATGTCTAATTAAATTTCTTTGTGCAAGAGCTTTACTACCTGATAAAGTATATATTCTAATTAACTCTGCAGGATCATCCATTCCTGGTTTTAATTTAAAACCTTTTTTTAATCCTTGGTTAACATCTTGAAATACACCTCGTCTTGCATATGGAAACTTACCAGTACCCCCATATACTTTTTTATCAAAGTCACTAACAAACTTAAATAGATCTCTACCTGGATATTCTTGCCATAATAAAGGTAAATAGTTTGATCTTTTACCAAAGATAAGATCTGCTTCTTTAAATGTAGTTCCTATTTCATCAAATGTTCTTGAAACTTCTCTTGCAAAGATTTGTTCTTCTTTAGTTAATTCATTCCATTGAATAGGTTTAGCTCTAGGATTAAAGTTTAAATTTTCATCTACTCTAGTACCCATTATATAATGACCAACTTTTCTTCTAGAAAAATTATCAGGTAAATAGTCTTTCCAAAGATTAGATACTTTTTGAGCTGCTGTATTGTACCTGATAGTCATATAATCAGGAGTAGCCATAGCTGCTTCTGCTTTAGCTTCTGCAGCTGCCCATTGTTTATTTTGTCTACCAAATAAAGCTGTTAAACCTTTAGCACCTAAATAAAGTGCTGATCCAGCAACAAATCCTTTTCCTGATGCTAATAATTTCTCATCAGGTTCTGTTAAAAATTCTGCAGTAGCTCCTATACCACCAAATGTTGCCATTTTAAGTAGAGTATTTTTTGCCATATCTCTGGCATTCTCTACTGGTTGTTTCATTGCTAAATGAATATTACGAGCTGCTTCGTCAAATTTTCCTGGAGTATTTAAATAATCAGTTTCTCTTTGAATAGTTTTTAATAGATCATCATTGATTACATAAAAACCTTCATCAGTAAAATCTATAGCTCTTTCTGGGTTCTTCTGGTATTTGTTTAATGTTTGATTGCCTATTCGTTCTATAACAGCTTTAGGCATACCTGTAGTTCTAGCTAACATTGCTTGCATACCAGCAAAGCCTACAGAAAATACAGCTCCTGCTGTAGCTCCTATAGTTGTTTCAACAGCTGTTCTTTTAGGATCTATCTCTGCTTTTTCACCTAACTGCCAAGTAGTAGAAAATACTAATGGTAGTCCAAGTGTAGCAATAGCTCCTACTTTAACATCTTGTCTAGCTCGTCTTTTTAATTCACCTAATCTACTAATAGATTCTTTATCTTTAATTATCTTAAAATTCTTGCCATACTTAAAACGTATAGAGTTAACAATACCTCTACCTAGTTTGTGCCAACCAAGAGGCATAAATAACAGATAAGGATCTGCCATTAACATATTAACTAATTCAGCTCCAAAGAGTCCTGGATTAGCTTTAGCCATATTAGTAAATTCTTTAAAGTCAAAAGTTAATGGACCTTCATCTAATAGGTATCCAAACCTTTGTAATTTACGTTCAGCTTCTTTATAAACTCTACTACCCTGTAAACGAGGATTATTACGTATAAATTCTAATGCTTCTTGTGCTTGTTTTTTTTTAGTATTACCTGTTACCCATTGATAAAGAGACGCTGGTAAAGATTCTTCCAGCATAAGATCTACAGGATTCCTAAGAGATTGAAAAAAACCAGGTACTTTATCTTGAACTGGGTCTTTTAAACCATCTGGTATTTGTCTGATAGGATCTCTGAGTCTAGGGTCATTAAGTCCAAAATCATTAGCCATTTACTTTTTCTTTTTAGATCTAATATATTGTTTTACAGGATCAAATGATTTTGCAAATTCTTGTCTACGTTTTGCTTCATCTTTTAACCATGCACCATATACTTTAGATTTAGTAGTTTTGCCTTTAGCCAGAGCTTCTATTGTTTCTGGTTTATTAAACCAATCTTTTCTTCTTTGTCTTTCATGATGTGCTGCACCTGAAAGTTTGCTAAAAGATTCACCATGTGTACCTCTTGGTGCCCATAATAGATCTCTTTCTGTAACACCTACAGGTTTACCTTTTCTGTATTTCTTAGTTGTTATAAATTTTGTATCTACTAATTTATGTTGTAAAGGATTTTTTCCAGATCTACCTGTAAATAATTGTGATGTTTTAGATCTAATTGTTTCAAATTGTAAATCTTTTCTATCTAAAACTTTTTGAAAAGATTTAATTTTAGCTTTTTCAATTCCAACTTTACTAACTTTTCCTTTATTACTTTTAACAAAACTTGCTATAGTAGATCTTGATCTTTTAATATGTTTAGGTAATGATTTATTCCATTTTTTTATTGCAGTTTTAGAGGCTAAACTTTCAGCAGCTGCTTTTCTAACTGATAAAATTTTAACACCTTGATATATATTATCTTCACTAGAATCAAAAATTTCATCAAATTTTGATCTTGCTTTCATATCTGCATCTACATCTGTCCATTTACCAGATTTAATTGGTGAAGATTGAGAAGGAAGTTTTTTAATCTTTCCACCTTTAGCAACAAACTTTCTAAGTTTAGCTTTATTAATAATAGCTTGAGTGCCTTTTTTAAGTATTATTTTTTTGATCATTTAAGTCCTATTCAAAGTATTCAGGGAATCTAGCTCTAAGAATTTTCTCAGCTCTAGCTCTGGATACTTTTTGTAATTGTGGATTAGATGCTAATAGCATAGCATAAATTTGTGAATCATCATTAGATAGTACATTGCCATCTGATGATGGAATTATAATCTCTGGTCCTTTTTCTCCTACAACATAAGGTTTACCAGCTTCTACTGGACCACCTTCTGCTCTAAAAGGATTTTCAGATGTTGATTTAATTGTACCTGAAGTCCACATAGTTAAACCTTTTTTATGTTTAATTTTACCAGATGCTAATACTTCTTTAATAACTTTTTTCTTTAGATCTATATCTATTACAAAAGGTTCTTTACCTTTATGATTTCTTTGCATAGATTCAATTCTTTTTTGAACTTCTGAAGCTATTTGTTCTGATGCTTGATCAAAAGCTGCTTGACCAGTATCACCTTTAGTTATAAATCCCCATGCTTTTTCAAACATATTAGGTTCTTCTACTTTTAAAGTAGCTAATAAATCTTTAACATCACTTACGTCTGCTGCAGTAACTTCAATAGGTGCTTGTTTTCTATCTTCTATAATTTTTTTATAGTGTTGTGATATACCACCAGCTTTAACTACATTGTCTAATGCACCTTGACCTATGTTTTTACCTTCAGCTCCAGCTTGTAAAAATGCTAGACCCATAGTAAATGCAGGATTAGCCATTAAACCTTCAAAGCCACCTTTATCTTTCCAAGTTTGTTTTGCTGTTTCGTAATCAAAACCTATTTTATTTGCTAATGTATTCCACCATTTTTCTTGTTCTCCACCATTTTCATGAAATTTTGAATCTGCACCTGATCTCATTTTCCATGGACCATCACCAACCCATGTTTGTGTTGTTTTAGCAGCAGATGTATTTATAGATTTTGTATTACCTTCACTATGAAATTTTCCACCTTTATATATAGATCCATCTTTTTGAACAAATAAAGATTTCTCATTACCAACACCCATATTTCCTTTATTAATACTAAATACATTTCCTTTACTATCTACTCTTTTAGAATATTGATTACCTTTACCTATAAAAGTATCTCCTTGATACATATTACCTTTATTATCAACTCTTATAGATTTTTGATTTACAGGCAGTATATTACCTTTTTTCATACCAACAGTTTCATTTGTTCCACCAGCAGTAGATAAATCAGTTCTTTTTTTAAAAATAGAATTGTTTCCTGTTGATGATGCAATATCTACATCTGTTTCTTGAGATCCCCAAGTATATCCTTTAGGAGAATACGAACCATCTCTCCATTCTTTCCATATATCTAATAATCCACTCATTATAATATTCCCTTATCTAAGTTTCTTTCTTTTAAAAAGTTGTAAAATGGACTGTTACTAACAGCCAACATTCCTACAGAACTAGGACTTCCTAGTATACCTGCTTGTTTTTGTTTAGCTGCATCATATTCTTTTTGAAAACTAAAACCAAAAGCATTGTTGTTATTATTGTTTCCTAAACTAGCATACCATTTAGCAGCCATTGAATCTTGTTTGGTAGTTCCCCCTACAATATGTGGAGCTTCAGGAGCAATATAATTCATAAAATCTCTATTGTCTCCACCTTCACTTGTATCTATTGTAGGTGCTCCATATTTTGCGTTAAAATCTGATTGTTTAAAATCACCTCTTTCAATAGCATCTATATCTTTTTGGATGTCTTGTATTTTGTATCCATAAGCTCCAGGATGAAAATCTTTCTTTTTACCAATAGCATCTATTTTTTTATTTAAAGAATAAGTCATAGCTTTCTTTTGTAAACCACTAGAAAATTCTCCAAGTTTACTTAATACTTCTCCACCAAGTTGGAAAGCTTTACCCCAAAGACCACCTTCTTTCATGAAGTTTCCAACTGATTCCCAAAAACCTGTTTCTTTTACTTGTTTGTTAGGATCTACGCCTGGTGGTAATTCAGGATTTTTAGTTACGCCTGGAGGCGAAGCTGGAGTATGTGATCCATGAAATTGTGAACCACCTCCTGTACTTGATCCTCTGCCATCAGACCATCCAGAATGACCTGGATCTGTGTCCATACCTGCACTAATATCACCTCCAGCTACATTTTGACCTGGATCTTCAGAACCCCATCCATCAAAACTTAATAAATTAGATGGTCCTTTATTTGGTGATCCTTGTAATGATCCATGTAAATCAGCATCAAGCAATAAACCTTTTTCTGCTTCTGTAATATATGCTAATTCTGTTGGTGGTGAAGTTGGACTTGATTGCCAAAACCTAGGTGCATTAACTTCTTGAGTTTCACCTAAATAATTTAAAACGCCACCTTGCTTTGGTACTGACATTTATATCCTTATATAATTATTGCTATAACTAAAATAACTACAGCAATTGCTATTGCTTTCTTATGTTCTTCCACAAAATGTGGAATATGATCTTTTAAGTTCATTATAATAATCCTCCTAATAATCCCATACCACCACCGATAGCTGCTCCCCATGGAGTACTCATTCCTAACATAGAAGCCATAGAGCCACCCATCATTGCTCCTCCTGCTGCCATAGTAACAGGATTCTGAGCTGGCATTTGCTGTTGTCCTACGTTAGTTCCCCAACCTGAAGCAATAGGTAATACGTTTTGTGCATATTGATCTAAAGCCATTTGTGGTGCCATGTTTTGTTGTGCTTGAATATCTTCTAATGCTCCTCCTACAGCTGTTAAACTTGGTACAGCTCTAGCAGTTTGAAGTTGTCTATTTCTTTCTCTTTCTAATTGCTGAAATGCTAATGGTAATGCTTGTTTACCCAATTGGCTAACTACAGCAGATTGAGCTAAAGGTGAAGTTGGTGTTCTACCAGCTCCACTAAACTGACCAGCAACATTAGAATATACATCAGTTGCAGCATTCGCAATCAAAGGAGATAAGAAAGGATTCGTATACTGACCCTGAATAGTATTTAGAATTTGTTGGTTAGCAGCATTAGCCATAGTTTCTTGTGCAGCTAATCCTTGCATAGTTTGTGTGCTTGGTGCTACATATCCTGCAGCAGCTGGTCCTTGGTTGTATATAGTTCCAGCTTCAGATAAAATCTGATTTAAAGCTGGTTCTGCTGGAGCGTAAGGTTTTACTTCAGTTGTTGTTGAAGTAGTGCCTCCACCTGAGCTTCCTCCTCCGAATGACATATGTTATTTCTCCTTTTTTTTTTCTAATAATACATGACTTTCTTTGTAGCCAAATGGTTTTAATACTCGTTTCCATCCTGGTCTAGCAACCAACTCTAATAAATCACAGTTGTTATGCCATGCAAATTCTTCGATTTGTTTAATTAAATGTGTCCATTTTTCACGATGTGAACCTGTCATTATTCTAATGTTTAAACATCGTTGTAATGGACGTTGTATTACTTCTGTTACTACACATCCATAATACTTTTTTTCTTCACTATCCCATAAGATCCATAATTGCATTTGGTTTTCCATAATCCATTTTTTCATATGTTCTTGACGAGCATATCCATTGGATCTTGCTAAAGAATCTGCAATATTTGCAGACACCATACCCCATGCTTGTTCAACTTGTTCTTTTGGTATTTTAACAAGCTCAATCACGTTATTTCTAGATAAGACACAATTATATGCAACTGATTACCAGCTGATGCTTGTGCTTTTAATATTTCTCCTGAGCTAATTACTAAAGGTTGACTTATTAATTCTAGTGTTTGTTTAGAACTAAATGCTTTATCTTTATATAAATTAAAAATATCTGATCCATTAACTAATGTTAATGTTAATGAAGGTGTACTACCTGCATCTTCTGATGCTAATATAGATTTTACAATAATTGTAGATCCAGTTGCTGCTGTTATTACAGCAGTAAGATTAGTATTAGTTAAATCTATTTTAGCATTTTTATAATTATTAGCCATGTATTTAAATATTATTATTGAACATATGAGTAATAGTATACTTACCTGAACCTATAATTTTTTCATCTTTAAGTTCTACAGCTTTAGATGCATGTAAATAATAAGAAGGAAACATAATCATTCTATTATTTTTGCATTCTATAGTTTCACCATTATCTTTAAATACTAAATCTCCACCAGTAAAACCTTTAGGTTCTTTATAAGTCCACCATAAAGCAGTATGAGCAGCTTCATCTTTATGAAATTCATATTTATCTTTATTTCTATAATATGAAATCATAGTGTAATCTTTATTTACATTTTCTATATTTCTAGTAGATGGATGTATTTCCTTATATCTATCTAT
>Ga0208763_1000301_pt1 | contig 10479 bp, 10 predicted proteins | sample ETNtaG_20_FD_185756 | JGI IMG/M metagenome (GOLD analysis project Ga0208763, IMG submission 185756) | Marine microbial and viral communities from oxygen minimum zone, Eastern Pacific Ocean - ETNP201306PF45B (SPAdes) (version 2) | ecosystem: Environmental > Aquatic > Marine > Oceanic ... | reverse complement strand
TAAGTCCTGTCACAATAACTCCATCTGGGTCTGCACCGTAGTTTTGCACCGCTTCATTAATCAAACTGGTAAGATAGTCGACATCATCAACACCGTAATCAAAAAGATTGCAACAAGCATCAGTAGCATTCCAATATCTCATTCCTAGCCAATTCATCGTTCCATCAGGATAAATCAACAGATGTTCATTTTCATGGATGCTATCGATATGGTGCATATAGGCAGCATTGAATGCTCCACTGTTACTATATCCATGTAAAGAAATAACCAATGGTAACGGCCTATTGTAATCGTGATTTCCAGGCATTCGGAGAGTTGTTTCGCGGCCAGAAGGGCCAATACTTACCGAAGTGTGCTGGTCTGTATATTCGATTGCAGTATAACCATCGTTAGAGTTAGTTCTGTAGGAAATTATCAATTCATCCTCGAGAATCTCGGCATTGTCCACCGGAAGCAAAGCGAGTAAAAAAAAACCCACCAAGAAAGCGGCGACAGCAGTCCGACTCACACCTCTAGCGGGGTGTGAATGTCTAAGAAACTGCCTAAATTATGATACATCAACACTCATTCTCTATTGAGGGCCATGTGAAGCAGTAATCCAACTGGCATCAGCATAACTCCGAAGAATACGATTATTCGAGTCTGATTTAGGCCAATCTCATTCTCGATTGCCTTGCGCCACATCCACCTAGTAGCAATGATATCCCCTGCGACGAAATGTGCCCATGCGAGAACAGTTCCAGATTCGGTCCCTAGAAGTTCAACCATGGTATCCATGATTTCGGCAGGATTTCCGGTGAATAACTCAATCATACCACTAGGATCAGCCAATATAGTTACAAAATAAGCAACTAATGGCCCAAGGAAAATGAGATTTCCTTCGACCCATTTTGAGGCTCTTTCTGATTGAGGCTCAACCATCATCATCAGCCAAAAAGGCCCGACCCATATCGTTGGAATTAGAAATAGTACGGTGTAAATCGGTTCCATACTAGTCACTCAATCCAGATGCTATTTGGCCTGCCTCTTCCAATTGATTATCAGAGAACCAATACGAAGTCGCCTCCCAAACGATGTTACCATTTTTGTCAAGTAAAATTACTGAAGGGGTTGGGAGGTTGCCGAAAGCCTCGACAACAGACAGCTCTGACGGCTCTCGCGTGTCAAAATCTAAGGCTAGGCGCGAGTGAGCATCCACAACCACAGGCCAAGGTGAATAATGGTCGCTTGAGTTGTTTCCATAGACTTGCATTATCTTCTCTGATGTCTCAAAGTTACCATACCTGTGAATTGTAATTGGCTGCATAACACTGTAGTTGACATTACCCTCTCTGATGCCTTCTGCCCACTCATGACAACCTTGACACTGTGAACTTACCCAAAATAGGAGGACTGGTGCCTCCTCTAGTTCAGCAGTCAAATCTAACATAGAGCCGCCATCTACATCTCTTCCTAACGTAGGTAGTGTGAAGGTGTATCTGCTATCTACAGCCTCTAAATCATCTAATTCTTCTTGGTTTTCTTCAGCTAAACATCCCACTGAAGCAGATAGAAGAGTCAAGGTTAGAAGTAATCCAGCGATTTTTCTCATACAATTCCCCCGATTATGCCTTGATTGATTCTTGAGGTTTTATCGTTCCCAATCCACCATTGACTCCGATGATTTGGCCAGTCATCCATTCAGGCGCCCCATCTATGAGCCAAGATGCAACACCTGCAATTTCCTTTGCTTCTCCAATCCGGCCAACAGGGTGCATCGAATCACTAATCTTCCGACTTGCTTCATTTTTCAGTAGATTTTCGGACATCGGCGTATCTGTCATAGCAGGGGCAATGGCGTTTACTCTAATGCCCCGCTTTGCATAGTCAGCGGCAGAGGCCCGAGTCAACCCTTCTACAGCACCTTTCGCAGCAGCAATAGCGGCGTGATTAGTCATACCATGAGATGCAGCAACAGAGGAAAACAGAACAATTCTACCCCCTTCTCCTCGCATCATTGGAACTGCAGCGGATCTAATTGCATTGAATGCAGTCGTGAGGTTTTGGTCAATCGTATCTCGTACTTGTTCAGCGGAAGTAGCGTGCAATGGTCGCAGTAGGATTGACCCTACTGCAACAACTACTGCATCTAGGCGACCATGTGTTTCTATGATACTGGCTACAGCCTGTTTCATCGCAACATCATCTCTTGCGTCCACCGGTAATACTTCGATATTGTCAATTTCAGAACTGAGAGCTCGAAGAGAGTCCTCTGTTCTTCCACTTCCTACAACACTCCAGCCTTTTTTGGAAAGGTTCTCGCAAACAATACTGCCCACCCCTCCAGCAGCACCTAGCACCCATACAACTGGCAAACAAAACCCTCCTAGAACTATCTCATTGGCTTAGGCTTCTTGAGGCCAGGGAACCAAGTGTCTACTCCATTCCAGTCGACTGGTAAACCTAAGTCTGCAATTACCAATTTACTACTGATTCTCGCGCTTTCAAAGATGGTTGGAAGACCGCTTCCTGGATGGGTTCCTCCGCCTACAAGATAGAGGCCATTTAATTCCTCAAAGCGGTTGTGAGGGCGCCTCCAAAGCATCTGATCTAAGCCGTGTGCGAGGTTGAAAACAGCGCCCCTGTAAATGCTGGACGCGCCCCAATCATCAGGAGTTACGATGGTCTTGCTAACTACATGATCACGAAGGTCCGTGAATCCTAGATGAGCCATTTGATCAAGGATTATCTCAGCATATTCTTCCTTAACATCATCCCAAACAATGCTTGGGTCAGTGTTCGGAACTGGAACTAGAACATACAATGTGGATTGACCATCGGGAGCCAAGCTAGGGTCAGTGATACATGCATTTTGGACATATATGGAAGGGTCATTCCAAGGAATCTTGTGATTGTCTATATCTCTCAGACTATTTTCATAATCTGCCGATGCATAGATTTGATGATGCGGCTCATCGTACAATTTGTCGACCCCTAGATACAACATGAATGTCGAACAGGAATACGATTTCTTTCGCAATTTTTGATCTGACCATTTTTTCCTTTTCTGATTAGGAATCATTGTAGTCATTGCATGGGCAAAATCAGCATTCATGATGACTTTATCAGCCATGAAATCAACATCACTGGTTCTCACACCTTTGACGGTTTTCCCTTCAATAATCACTTCTTCAACCGGAGTCTCAAGCTCAAATTGTACCCCCATTTCTTTGGCGATTTCGCCCATCTTGGTGGTTATAGAACCCAGACCTCCCTTTGCGTGGAATATCCCATGCTCATATTCTAAGAATGCTAATATTGTGAATAACGACGGGGCATGGAACGGGCTCATTCCTAGATATTTTGTCTGGAAAGACATCGCTAGGCGAACTCGCTCATCATCGAATAATCGCTCAAGATCAGAAGCCACACTAGCCCAGGGTTTCAGCACAGTTGCGGCGGCCATTGAGCGCTTGGTAAGCAAATCAGAAGGCCCTTTCCAAGGCGATTGAAGGCAACCTCTAGAACGATCCAATTTCTTCCTGTTTTCCGTGATGTAACGCTTGAATCCCTCAGCGTCTTTATCACCGGATAGTTCGCGAACTCGCTCGGTCATTGCCTCGAGATTACTGGTGGCATCAATTGCTCCGCCCTTGCCGAAGACTAGCCGATAAGAAGGGTCTAGTGGGATGAGCCCCAATTCTTCATGTGCATCTCTGCCGATGGCCTGAAAAATCTCTTCAATGACTTCAGGAAAATGAAAGAAAGTGGGCCCATTATCGAACTTGAAGCCATCGTGTTCGACTATTCTTGTTCTTCCTCCGATGTAAGAGGCTTTTTCGACAACTCTGACTTTCAATCCGCTGTGTGCCAGTAATAGGGCTGCTGCCAAACCTCCCGGTCCGGCTCCAACAATCAAAACATCTTGATCAGAGTTGATTGATTGCTCAGGCTTAGATGGCACCGTCTTTGATTGCATAATTACTCCTCCTGAGTTATACTAATTACGCCAAGAGTAGACATCAGCACGTTGGCTTTCTGCATAACGGTCAAACCAAGACGCTGTGAGATTACATCACCGCATAATTTCTCTGCCTGCTTAATCAATTGTGAATAGACAGATACCATAATCGCGGGGCTCTTTCTTGATTCGGGGTGAATCATTGGGAGCAACTTAACCGCCTCTTCCCTGTGTGCTTTGCAATGTTGGATGTAGTCATGCATGAACTCCTGCCAATTTGGATTTGAAGCAAGATTTGGGCACGACAGATCCGAGGCACTAATTCCGAAGGATTGTAACTCTGCAATAGGCAGATAGATACGACCCGACGCGAGATCTGATTGGATATCCCTTAGGATATTGACCATTTGCAAAAACACACCCATTTCGTCTGCATAGTGCTCCGCTTCCTGCCCATCATATCCATACAAATGTAGCAAGCAAAGCCCTACTGAAGAAGCAACGTTGTAGCAATAGCCCCTCAAGTCTTCATAGGTTTGGTAATTTGTGGGGTATAGATCATCTTCCATTCCATCGATTAACGAATGTAGGTGTTGAGATGGAATATCAAATCTCTCAATAGTGTGCCATAGAGCTAGGAAGAATTTCTCTTTGGGAAAGGAATCGTTCTCAGTCGGGAGGATATTGTCTCTGAGGTAAATCAGAGCAGATAGTCTGGCAATGTGTTCATCATGATCCAAGGTGCCTCTGGATTGGTGTTTTTCATCTAGGACCTTAGACCGTTGAAGGGCCCTCAGACGGAGAGAACCCAATTGCTGAGGGGAGAACTTTGAGAAATCAGGCATCCAATCTCCGTCAGCAACATCGTCTGCCCTCCGGCAATATGCATAGAGTGCTTTGATACCATCTCTCTTCTCTTTCGGAAGGGTTCGAAATGCTCTGAGGAAGGAGGACGAAGATTCGTTGGCAATCCTTTCACATTCTAGGTAGGATTGCTCTAATGCCGCGCTATCATTCCTCACGACATCGCCCAGCATAGTAACACATCCTCGATAGTTCATTTATAATGAAGTGTTTTGTTCAATGTCCTTCAAATCAATGAGTGAGTCACTTAGTGTAGGGTGAAACCGGCTCTGGAATAGGTAGACAAGCACGGAATTCCTCAAGATATGGACTCATCGATTGTATCAATTTCACATCTGGATGTGTTCGAATCACTAAGCCATCGAGATACATTAGAGCGCGGATAATTGGAAACGCCTCCTCTCCGAAAACCGCACCAGCGTCTTCAACTGCACAACGAACAGTCTTCATCATAATTTGAGTGAGACTTTGTTCACCAACAGAACGCATCTCAAAGTCATGGTATATTTCGTACATTTTTGTCATGTACTTTTCTTTTCGTCGGTCGTCTAGAGATTCCTCTGAGAGTCCTAGCAATGCCTCGAAGGCATCGTTTAGTTGACTGTTGGAAAGGTGTTCAAAGAAGCGGAATAAGGAGCTGCTGACATGCGTTGGCGCGTGACAAATTGCTCCATTATCGATAAAGACAAACATACCATCTTCATCGATGATACAATTTCCAGGATGCAAGTCTCCATGGAATGTACCTATACCGAATAGATAGGCACCATGAATCCGAAAAAGGTCCAGCAAGGTAGACCAGGAAAGTGTACCTGCATCAATACCATCTTCTAGTGAATCGCCTCTGATAAATTCAGAGACCAGGACTTGTTCATTGGATAATTCTCTGTAGTATTTAGGAAATCTGAGGCGATGCATTTGGAACGTATCGTCGATATCCAATTGAATATTCTTCAGTTCGTCTGCTCCTGAGATTTCATTGCGAAGATCTAACTCTCTAGTCGTATAGTCCGCAACGTGGTTTAGCAGCGCTACCGGGTTGCCCACCTTACGTAGCTTTGGCATGAACAAGAGGAAGATACGCAGCCACCTTCGCATTCGCTTTACATCTCGACGAAACGACTTCTCGTTCTGAGCCTTGATGACTTTGATAACTACCTCCTCGCCGGTCTTCAAGCGCGCTCGGTGTACTTGTCCAACCGAGGCGGCAGCGATAGGAATCTTGTCGATTTCTTCGAAGGCATCGAAGAAACCCTCAGGCGCTCTTTTCTCGAGGTTATCAAACACTTCTTCTGATGGAATACTGGACGCATGTTGGTATAACTGCTGCAATTGTCTGCACTTCTCAACAGATAGCAAATCGCTTCGCAGTGCAAATATTTGGGCGAGCTTGACCGCCAGTAACCCTTGGGACTGAATCCAATCTAAGTCCGCAGGTCCGGACTTCAGAATCTGTCGCATGAACCTAGCAAACGTCCAGACACGCATACAATTCCCTTTCAACTCCCCCAATATCAACTGCTGTTTCGGAATTCATACTCCTAGCAGGGGGAAAAATCGAAAATTTGAGAGGATTATTCCTCCTTCGTCATTGTGAAATAGACCAATTAACCCGATGCATCTCAAGCAGAGGTACCCGAGCGGTCAAAGGGGCTGGGATGAGGTCCCAGTGCGTAGTGCTTCGCAGGTTCAAATCCTGCCCTCTGCACCATTATTCCATGTGAATTTTTGAGAATACATTGCCTGCGATCTCGCCAGCATCAATTGGTTCGATTTCATGCTCGACGATAAGGTGGCTAATCAGTCGATGTTGTTCTATGCGTCCGTGGCACTCTGGACACTCGACGATTCGCGGCGCCCTGTAGCCAACAAATTCTGCTCTTCCCACAGGTGTCATCAACCTAGTTACAGTACGTACAAGAACCATCCCAAACGCAAGTGAGAAAATTATCAACCCGCAAGTAAATCCTGAGAAAATAGGTGCTGGAGGGCGATTTTGTAGCAACTGTATGTCATTGACAACAAAGTTCTGAGAGGAATTTCTCATCTCGGAGATATCGATAATATGGCTAAAGTTTTCATTTCTTACATTCAATATCAATTCAGCACCATCATGATATTCTTCAATATCCAATTCCAAGGAAAATCTACCATACATGTCAGTAATCGACTCTGTGCCTCTGAATGGATGACAGTCATATTCCTGACTTTGACAAACTATCTCCACATCGTTGTAGTTCACTGTAGTTCCGTCGGCGTATGTGACAATCCCATTGATTCGATAGGGCTCTGCCTCCACAATAGATGGGGCCGCAAAGAACACTAGCAGAACAGTGAGCCAATGCGAACGCATGCAATAAGTCAGAAAGAACTAGTTTTCAATTGATGTTTGGAATTTTGAATCACATTCTACGACTACAGCAGAATGACTTGACTACCAATCTCGACTTGACCTTCCTCGATGACAGAAGCAGACCATCGGGACCAACCTAATTCTAACTCATGATCAATTCGAGAAAACGCACCATCGATGAACGACTTGCCAATTTTGCTGCACGGGGCTGTAGGCTCGCTAAGCTCGATCATCGCTTCACCAATCATCATTCGAGCCCCTACCTCTAGAGAAGGCCAATCTACTCCTTCGATAGTGATGTTTTCTCCGGTAGTGCCGACATCAATGGAGTGTCCTTCACTTTTCAATTTCTCAATTTGTTCCAAAGAAAAAAGCGTCACTGCTCGAGTACCTATGCTATTTTTCTTCTCTGTTCGGAATTTATTGAAATCTCCTTCAACTCCTTCGAATTTAATTTCGGCTTTGTCAATAGGTAATTTTGGAACTCCACCTTGTGTACTGATGTTGATCGAATGTACAACAGCGCTCATCTATCCTCACCTAGTAGTCATCACGTCAAAAATTAAACTCACTTTCGAGCCGATTTACCATTTCCAAATATCGTCCTTTGAGCGCATCATCTGGCTGAGTCATAACGTGCTTCCAATATCTCCAAGCCGCTATCGAAAGTGTAGCATATCTGTGAAGTGCAGGTAAGGCTAACTTCTCTTCTTGAGATAGCGGACGAACCGATTCATAGCCTTTCAGTAATACATTCCATCGCTCATACAGGGGCTCTTCATCGTCCCAACCAAATCCGACAAAAGCCATCATTAAATCAAATGCACAGGGGCCGATGAAAGCCTCTTCCAAGTCAAGAATCGCCGCAACTGAACCATCTCCAATGACATTATCTGGAAACAGATCACCATGCAAAACCCCCTGTGGTAAATCCGCTGGAATTTGGTTACGTAAACTCTCAGATTCTTTCTTCAGAAAGATTAGAAAATCAGACCAAGAATTTGTATCGTCTGCTATTTCGAACATTTCCTCGAACAGAGACCACCCCATTCTGTAATCGTTTGGAAAACAATCTGTGGTTGGGATTTGTTGGAGTTGGGCCAATGTTTCTCCAAGACTCTTCAGAGATTTCTCATCAGTACCCAACATACCACCTTCAACGAATGGCAGTAGAGTCCAGGCCATCCCATCCTTTTCAACGACCAACTCACCATCGAGGAATTCGATTGGTACGGCGGTGGGTATGCCATGTTCATGGAGATGACAATGCCTAGAGACAACTCTTCTTACCTCCTCGATGGTATTTGCATTCCATACTTTTAGAACGACTTTGGAAGCGTCAGTTAGAGTTAGCAGAATGTTGGTATTATCCCAACCTCCTTGTAATATTTCGGTGGTGTTTACGCTTGTGAGGCCTGCCTGATTCAGCAATTCATTTACCTCATCAATTCCCACATCAATTCGCCGCATTTCAATCACCATTTCCGTTCAGTACGCCGTTTAGATATTCTAGAGTCATATCGATGTCCTGTCTTGTAAGTACCATTGGCGGCTTAATCTTGATGACATTATGATGCGGTCCATCGGTACTCAACAATACTCCCAAGTCTCTCATTTCACGAACTACTCTTTCCGCCTCTTCGGCATTCGGCTCTAATGTAATCCGGTCATGAACAAACTCAATTCCGATGAAGAGTCCTCTTCCTCTAATATCTCCAATTGCCGAATAAGATTCTTTCAGTTTACGAAGCCCATTCAAGAAATATTCACCATGTTCTTTCGCCTGCTCTTGCAAACCCTCATCTTCAATTACGTCCAATACTGCATTGCCAATTGCGCAAGATACAGGATTCCCTCCTGTAGAACTGAACCATTCCATCTCTCCAAGAGAAGAAGCAATTTCCTTAGTAGTAAATACTGCAGCCATAGGATGACCATTACCTATCGATTTACCAAGAACAACAATATCCGGAATAACATCTTGAGATTCGAAGGCCCACATATGAGTTCCAAAGCGGCCAAAGCCGACTTGTACCTCGTCCACAATCAGCAGACCACCAGCCTCCTTTGTGTATGTCTGAGCCAGTTTCAGATAGCCATCTGGCAATGGAATTTGACCTGCGCAAGAGAGCATTGGCTCAACCAGAAATCCAGCCACATCCCCCGCATTAGAGATTACATCCTTCGTCTCCTGATCATAATCGACACCCGCCCTTCGATATTCATCAGGAACAGGAACAACGTGCACCCATGGCTCTGCAACTCCTTTACCGCCCGGTCCAAGAAATTTGTACGGACTCAATTGAACGAGCATACTGGTATTTCCGTGATATCCTCCATCGGCCACTAATATGTCGTGGTTTCCGGTATGTGCTCTAGCCAAGCGGATAGCCAGCTCGTTTGCCTCACTTCCAGAATTGACCATGAAACCAACATCTAGACCATCTGGTAGAGTACTCGCCAATCTCGAGATATAGTCGGTTAAACCATCGTATATGTAGCGAGTATTTGTGCTAAGAATTTCCATTTGTTTTTGACCTGCAGCAACCACTTTTGGATGACAATGGCCCACATGACAGACGTTGTTTACAAGATCAAGATACCTAGTTCCATCACTTGAATAGAGATACTGCATTTCCCCTTTCATGATGTGAAGTGGTTTGCCATGTCCGATAGACAAGGAGTTGCTGATGTGATGATTTCGCGCATCAAGCAATTCGCTCAAATCAGTCATGTTTTCAGTCTCATTCTTCTAATCAATTTGACAGTAAAGGCCGTAACTTGTCAACCAACCTTTGGGCGTGACGTTCCGGTGTCAATCCTAATTCCTCAATTCTCGCAAGCCCAGCCTCAGCCCAAACCGCGCGAGTTTCTTGCTCTTGGGCTTGATCAAGTGCCACCTTCCACGATGCGAAATCTCCACGCTTAACCAATCGTCCATTGGTACCATCGACGACGGTTTCTCGGTAACCACCCTCGTTAACGAAAATAGGAGGAGTTCCCAAGGCCATGGCTTCAATTGGCGTTAGTCCGAATGCCTCGCCATGAGCCAATCCAACAACTGCAACAGAATTTCGCAAGACAGACCGCATGGCTTCTGAGGACAGGCCAGATAAAGCCATTACAACAACTCCGTTTTTCTTTCCATAGGCTTGCAGTTGTTCTATTTCTTCAGCAGAACCTCCACCAATTACAACAAGATTTAGATCGCTTCCAGAAAGGTGCTGAACAGTCTCATAGGTACCTTTGAAGCGAGATATCCTACCAATGGTCGCGACATATGGCCCTAGGATACTTACTCCTGTAGATTCGAAACTGGATG
>Ga0208763_1000300_pt1 | contig 10543 bp, 6 predicted proteins | sample ETNtaG_20_FD_185756 | JGI IMG/M metagenome (GOLD analysis project Ga0208763, IMG submission 185756) | Marine microbial and viral communities from oxygen minimum zone, Eastern Pacific Ocean - ETNP201306PF45B (SPAdes) (version 2) | ecosystem: Environmental > Aquatic > Marine > Oceanic ... | reverse complement strand
GGAATTCCAGGAGCAGGACTGTATACATCAACGCTCATTGTTTTTGTTCCATCTACATAAGAAGAAACGTCGTTTAGGGGGCCATTAGCAACGATAACTATAACATCCCAAATTTCGCCGGGGTTTCTAACATATTGCGCACATAAAGGAGAGCTGTTTACAGAATTATTAACGTCAGGATTGGCATATCTTGTGGTCATCCCACCGTGAGTAAAATCATAGTAGCCAACTCTATTTTGTTCAAAGTCATCCCAAAGCACCTGTGAAGACAAGAAAAAAGGAGTTGTTATTAGAAAAAGTAAAGTAAAAATATTTTTCATGGTTTTAATTTTTAGTTAGTTTAATATTGTCAATACTGACTTCAGTATTGTAGTTAAAAGCAAAATGAATTTGCTTGATTTTAGTAAGGTCTACGTTGGATTTTCTTATTGGAAAACGGTATAGGGGTATTTGAACCTGATTCCACTTATTGTCTTGCCTTATGTCGTTCTTGTTTAGTTGATAAGACACTTTTTTTCCAGTATAATCCTCAAAAGAGATTACAAAGCTTTCTGCTTTATTTGCCTTTAAATCAAATTCTAAATTTAATTTTTTTATGTTTTTGCTAATATCTGTGTACAGCCAGTTGTTCCAACTAATCCCAAAGTCTAGCCAATCACAAGATGATGAGTCTGTTTTTATGTCAAGATAGGCATTTCCAGACTGCTCTTTTTTGGTGCTAAAGTTTAAACAATCTTTAATATCAACACCCCATGACCCCACTAAATCGTCTTCAAAGATTTTTATAGGGCCTATTGAGTCATAAACAGTTAGATTGTCTTCTAGGCGCTTGTAATCATGCTCATAACGAATAATTTTAATGTTATCTAAATATACGTCTGTTGCGTCATAACATTGAAGTAAAAGCTGTTTAACATTTGTTAAGTCAATTTTATTTTTCAGGTATGAAAAAGTTTGTAAAGGAACAACAACCTTAGTCCAAGAGCCGTCAATTCTACCCCCTTCAATACCTAAATAATTTGCTGTTGCATAGCACTGGTTTTCAGAATAATCTTCTAAAATAAAAACAACAGGCAAGCTTGTTATATAGCCCTTATCTACCCGAGCAACAAATTCAATAGCAGACTTTTCCATTATTTGACTCATGTCTTTTCCTTGCCAACCATCCCAGCCAATACCCATTCCTATCCACTCACAGGCAGGGTTTTTGTCGGTCTTTAAATGAATAGAGTTTTTTGGAACTCTTTTTCTATCCTTAACCTTAACAGTAGGCAGGTTATATTTTCTGTCTACTTCTTCTATAATTTTTTCAGAAATTTCTTTTTTGCTTGCTTTTTTGATGATGCTGTAGTCAATACTAGCATCATATGCAGAAAAGCTAAAAGGATTACAAAAAGCATCTTTTCCTTTCATTCCCCACACTTCATCGCCACCTCCAGTTGTAAAAATCTCTGTGGAAGTAAAGCCATCAATACCTTCTGTGTTTTCTACCTCCACATCATAAAGCGTAAGTAAATCTAGGTTTTTACACCCACTTAAAACTAGAAATAAAAGAAAGAGTATCCTGTACATTATTATTGGTTTAAGATTGCGCTACCTTCACTCCAAACAATATAGTCAACATCAGCTTTTGCAAAACCAGACTCTGGGTTTGCCAAAAGAAGGGTTCTAATTTTTAAGATCTTATTAGGCTCTCTAATAGCATTTCCACCACTATTCCAAGCTAAAATCAAATCACTATATTTTATTGAAACCATCTTCCAACCATTCCAATCTACATCAAATTCAACCTCTAAACGATCTTCAGTATTTTGATCATAATAACCGTCTTGATTTTCATCTTCGTAAAACTCTAGTTTAAACAACGAATTTGCCTCATTGGTAGGGGAAAGCGTGCTGTCACCATTAATCATCATATTAAAATAAACATTGTCAGGGTTTGCGTTTAGAACCCCTTGGTCAAACCAATGGCTTGCAGGGTAGTCAATATATCCAATTAACCAGTCCCAATCGCAAGTTCCTTCTTGAACAAGATATCTATCTGATTGACCGGCATCACCTGTTTCAATTTTTTTGAGACAGGTTGACTGAAAAAAGTTTGTAAAGTTTGGGTTAAAACCATTTTCAAAATCGCTAACCACAAGCTCGCTTCCATTACCATATGTTTTGGCCTCATTAATTTTAAATGTTCCATAAATAGAATCCGAATGATTAGGAAAAGTTAGCAGAACAGAACAGTTTTCTTCTTTAAAAAAGGGCAGCGTTGTAACCTCTCCAGACCACAGACTATTTGTTGCGTTAATTTCATTTGATTTTCCAAGGATTATCTTTTCTGCACCAGAGGATTGACCAATTATTGAGATTTTCCAATCAACTATTTTTGAAAACTTGGCTGTAAAATAAGCCGACTCATTATTAAAAGTGGCAGAGTCATTAATAATTGCAAAGTCCTCAAGAATATTAAGCTCTCCAAAAAGATCGTTAAGACTTGGGCCTTCAATTCCTTCTTTGTCACAAGAAATAAAAATTAAAGTAATGGTAAGAAATAAATAAGATAGTTTTTTCATTTTATTATAAATTCATGTTAAACATAAAGTAAATTCTAGAAAGAGACAATTGGGCTATGTCACTGGTTTTGTCATCAATCTCTATTTGGTTTGTTTGAAGACTAAAATAGATGTCGTTTGTAAAATTATATTGCAAGCCCAACATCATGATTTCTTCTTTTGAATCAAAATCTAGTAGTTCGTAACCAACAACCTGATCGTATTCATCCCTTTGGGCGCCAACCTCGTTTCCTTTACCGGAAAAAGATTTTATCCCTCCAATTAGCTTTAGATTCTTAAACAACTCATAGCTTAATCCAGCGCTTAACAATAAAGAGTTAAACGAAATAGATTCTAATTCAGACCCTCCTCTTGTTACGCCTTCTGAGCTTATAGACACCTCAAAAACTGTTTTGTTTTTAAGTGGCGTCATTTTATCAATATGCGCAGCTACTGAAAGCCCTGAAGAAAGCAATGATCTTTTTTCCTCAGTTCCTTGCCCTATAATTTCTTGAAAAAAAGCAAGGTCAGCAGAGGCTAGAATAGACTCGTCGTTATTTTTATAGTCAAATAAAGCGCTTGTTCCAACCCTGTTCGGCGTTGCCTCACCGTATGGGGAAACAGCGCTATAAAGCGTGTTGTATTGCATTAATGATGTTGATAGTCTGTGGTTATAAATGTTCGGGTCTGTTGTTATGTCCATTAAGCTTACAGGCCTCAGGATAGTGTTGTTTGTATAATAGGCATAAGAAGATGGCGCTGAAATGTAATTAACTCTTCTGCTTTGAGCCCCGGCACTTCTAAAATTGGGGTCCACATAGCTAAAGGCTAGAGAAGACTTAATGTTTTTTCCAACGGCCTTTATTTTTCCTTTTATAAAATTACCAGAAGTCTCAAATATGTTTGTTCCATCTCCCTTTTCCCAACCTCTTGTTGATCCCCCAACATCAAGACTAAGTCGATAGGTTAATGAGTTTATTTTTTTTGCATATTTAAGCTGTATGTTGGTAACAGGGTTGTAATATGTAGCAGTATCTAAGCTTGAGCTTTGTACTTCAAAAGCATTCACATGGTTTAGTGCTAGACTCAAGCTGTTTTCTAACTTAATCAACGAAGTCCCACCAAGCATTAAAAGCTCAGGCTCTCCTAACCACTCAACACCCCTAACCCTACTTGCAAAGAAATCAGCCTCAACAGAATTTATAGCATTATAGAACGTATAAGAAAAGTTAGACTGCAACCCTTGCATTCTCCAATAATTATCAAGATAAAAGTTTTCGTACTCGATTAGATCTCGATATGCTTGAAAAACGGATGGCTCATATTTTGAAAGCTCTTGATCAAAGTTGTTAAGCGTAAAAGCGGTTTGTTTTAAATACATATCTCCCAAATTAAAACTAATTCTATCGTTTAAAATTCCTTTTACAGACAGTCGCCTTAAGTCTACATAAGCCCCAGAACCCCACATATACCCAAAGTCATTTTTAATTCTAATTTCAGAGAAAATTTCAATTTCATCATTAGGCGTGAAGTGCATGCCTAAATCAATGGCCGTATATCCTTCTCCCTCGCTTCTTGTAGAGGTTGTATCAATGTCTTTAAGATTTCCAGAGAGAGCATCCCGATAAAACATTGCCCTTGAATTTCCATCATACCATACTTTTTGGCTTATTTGTCCAGAGCTAATAATAGGAACAAGGCCTAAAAAGAATATAATTTTTGTTATTAAGTTTTTCATTAGAAATTAATTTTTAGTTCTATTGTTGTTTCACTACCTCTTATGTTTGTTTCTGCAAAGTTTTTGTCTTCAAAACTAAATCTGCTATGCCTCAAAAACAAGAAGGCCCCATCGTTAAGCTGAATATCTAGTCCAAGGCCAAAAATTTGACCATATTGATTTCTAGCTTTTAGAGAAGGTGTGTAGCCCTCTACCCCCAAATCATCACCAAGAGCACTGATAGGAAAGGGGTCGTAAGTATCTAGCTCGGTTTTGTTGCTGGCAACTACTCTTTCATAGGCGTGCTTTAACACAAGAGAAACCCTTGAGTTTAAAGAGTAGCACACGTCAAATTGATGGTTAAATTGACGAATAAAAGCATCTTCAGAAAATGTAGGAAATACGCTAAAAAAATCTTGAGCAGTGTTATAGTTTGTTAAGGAGAACAAATAAATATCTTTGTTGAAAAGGCGTGTTTTGTATTTTAAGTGAAGATCCGAAGAGCAATAAAATTTGTCAAATAAAGGGGCGCCAAGAGAATCAACAAGCAAACTGTCTGTAACAGGAACATTTTCGTACACCCCTCGATAATATGAGTTTAGGTGGCCATAAGGACCGTAGCCCGTGCTAAAATATGAGATGCGAGATAAAATAAGTCCGGTTGAAATATGGTTATATGACAAAATAGAATTAATTCTTTTTAGCTCTGAGTAAAAACCAAACCCACCTGAAATTGTAAAATCGCTAGCTTCAAATTCGGTATTAATACTAAAGCCCTCCCTGTTATTTGCCAAATATCCTAAGTTGGAAACGGGACCACCAAAACTTGTCATAATTGTTGGGTCTCCCCCTTCTTCAATAACTGTTGTTTGAACAAGGTCAGAAACAGAGGTGTTTGTAAATGAAGAATTTACATTTACAGCCTCAGGAGCAATTCTTGAGTATTGAACCTGAATAGGCACAAAGGTATATTCTTTTGGGGAGGCCAGATTTACAATAATGGCCTCTCCGCTTGAGCGCTCAACATTAGAAGACTCATATGAGCCAAGGCCTATTTCACCAAACAAATTAAGTTTTTTAATTCTGTAGTTAAACTCAAAAGTAGAGATGTCGTAATTCCTATTTGCATATGATGAGGAGTCTGTAGCTGTTTTTGAGCTAAAATAATTTAAGGAATAGCTGTTTTGTTTTTGTGTTGTTTTGTTTAAACGCAAACCAAAACAATAATCATCTTTTCCTGGCGAGACAATATTTGCAATATTGTTTTGGGTTTTTCCTAAAATTCCTTGAAAAGAGATACCGTCGGCAAACCACCAAGGGAAACTATTTCCGCTAAAAGTTATTCCTTGAAAAGCAACGTTTCCAAAGCGCAAATCTTGATCAATTGCTCCTTGTTCATAATATTTTTTATATCGATCTACGGCGTTTTTGTTTAAAGGATCATAGGGCGCTCTTTCAAAAAGACTATAACGTAAATAACCCTCTTCTGCCCAGACGGTAAGCTTGCTTTGCCTATACCATGAAATGCCTCCGGCATGTACCTTAAACTTACCGAAATCAGACACTAGCGTTGAATAAAAGTTGGTCCCAAGGTTAAGAGATATAGAGCCGCTTTCTAAATCTCCATTAAAAGCACTGTTAAGCATGAGGTCTGTACCAAAGGTTATGTTTTTCTTTGCCGTTCCACCAATTGAAAGCAACATCATCGGCTCCCTATATCCTGTTCCAACCGAAATGGTTGTTTGCTGGGGAAACACACCACTGTAATAGCTCGGAATATCAAGAGGGTACATTGTTGGAAGGTCCCGTACATAGCCTAAAAACCTAAAATAACCACCAAACTTAATATTTGAAACAGGGTCTTTTATTGAGAGAGTTGCGCTTTTAAATGCGTTTTTTGGCACATAAGTAGTGTCTTTAGTTTGTGCTGAAGAAGATCCCCCAAGCATTAAAAAAGAGGATATCAGACAAATAAATATTATGCGCAAGCCTTTCATAGAATTATTTTATACCAAAAGTATCTTCAAGAACATCTATATAGAAAGAGTGTTTGCCTGGCTCATTAACCCAAGCGTTTTCAGCATTATAAAAACCAAGATCTTTTGGTGAAACCTCAAAAGAGACAGTCTTTGTTTCTCCTGGGCTTAGCACAATTTTATTATAGCGAATAAGCTTTCTTAGCGGAGGAGAAATAGTGGCAAAATGGTCGCGAGTATAAAGCTGAACAACCTCTTTACCCTCTCTTTTTCCAACATTTTTAACATCAACAGTTATGTTTATTTGTTCTGAAAGGCTGTAGTTGTTTTTGTCAACAACTAGATTAGAATACTCAAAATCAGTGTAGCTTAGGCCAAAGCCGAAATTATATTGAGGGTTGAAAAAGTCATTAGCCCAAGTGTTGGCATTTATAACCTCTGATTGCTTATGATCGTAATGCATTATTACACCACTATGCCTAGGATATGTGTATGGCAGTTTACCACTTGGGTTTATTTTACCAAAAATAATATCTGCTAGAGCTCGCCCACCCTGATCCCCAGGAAGGTAACACTGAATAACAGCGTCAGCTAAAGGCTCAATTTCTGAAATTATTTTTGGCCTACCCTCAACAAGAACAAGAACAATCTTTATACCAGTTTTAGAAAGGGACTTAACAATCTCTTGCTGTTCTTTTGCTAAATCAAGCCTGTATATATCACCTGGTCTTTCTGTTGAAGGGAGTTCGCCAACACAAACAACAGCAAGATCGTATTTTGAAGCGTTTTTAACAGCAGTTTTTAGGTCTGGAGAGTAAAAATCGGCCTCATCACCATCAACCATTTTCATAATAGATCCCTCGTACAAATCACAATTAGCCGAACTTTCTTTAATAGCCTCATAAATGGTTGGGTTATTGGAATTGTTGTACTGAGGATCCACGCCTTGCCAGGTGTGTGTCCATGCGCCATTAAGACAGTTTAAGCTGTTTGCTGTTGGTCCTATAACCATTACTCTAGATGATTTTTTTGCAGGCAAAACACCCTCTTTGTTTTTAAGTAGCGTTATAGATTCTGCTGCAGAAAGATATGCTTTCTCGATGTGCTCTTTTGAAGCAAAATTTGGGTAATCTTCTTTTAAGGTGTATGGATTTTCAAATAAATCTAATCGATACTTAACTCGCAATATTCTTCTAACTGCGTCGTCTAATCTTTGTTGAGTTACTCTTCCTTCGCCCACAAGTCCTGTCAGCTCTTCACAATACGTTTTGTATTCTGGATTGTTAGGCACCATGCTCATGTCAACACCAGCGTTGATTGCTGTTGCGATGGCGTCTTTTATTGTTGAATCTGTTTGCGCTACTTTATATAGATTGATAAAATCTTCCCAGTCTGATACAGCGAACCCCGAAAAACCCCACTCTTCTTTTAAAACATCTGTTAGTAAATATTTGTTGGCATGCCCCGGTATTCCATTCACCTCTCCACTATTAACCATTACAGTTAGCGCTCCATTTTTTATAGACTCTTTAAACGGAGGTAGGTGATGCTCTAGCATGGTTCTTTCTGGTATTAAAGCAGGCGTTCTGTCTCTTCCCGTTCTTGGAAAACCATAGCCAACGTAATGTTTGAGGCAGGCAGCAACATGATTTTTGTCAATAGAGGTTCCTCCCTGGTACCCATCTACAATTTTTGACCCTAGGGTTTTTGCCAAATAAACATCTTCTCCTAAAGTTTCAAAAAACCTTGACCAAATAGGCTTCCTCCCCAAGTCCAGTACAGGCGAAAAGTTCCAAGGGACCCCTGAAGCCCTTGTTTCATATGCTGTAATTCTCCCCATTTCCCTAGCCAAAGAAGTGTCCCAACTTGCTGCTAAACCTATTTCTTGAGGAAAAAGAGTACTTTTTTGAATATATGTAGCGCCATGAATTGCATCTACACCATATATAATAGGAACGCCAGTGCTAGATTTTGCAGCCACATCTTGTATCGTTTTAACAATTCCGTTCCATTTTTCAAGTGTAAAAGTATGATTAGAGACATTTAAAATAGACCCTACTTTATACTTATTTATAGCCTCATCTAATTTTTCTAAATCGATTTGGTGTGGCTCAATAAGCTTGTTTGATTCGTCTTTTTGAAGAATAGCATCTAGTGTAATTTGACATGTCTGACCAACCTTTTCTTCAACAGACATTTTGTTTAACAAAGCACTTATTTTTTTTTCGTCTTCCTTAATTAACGAAAAAGAATTGTTGCTTGGCTCCACAGCACAGGAAGACAAAAACAACACAAATGAAACAAGAGGTAAAATTATATTGCGCATAAAAATTATTTTAAAATTTGAATTTTTTGAAAGTGTTGCTCTTTTTCAGAAGACAAAACACACTGATAAAAACCGGCCGGAAGATGTTTTAGATTAATAGAGTTTAGGTTTTTTATTTTAGGATTGTTGTAAACCGTTTTTCCTATTACATCAACAATACTTAAGCTTGAAAAACTACTGTTGTTTAATTTAAAAACTCCAAAACTTGGGTTGGGGTAGAGCGCGTTTGTTTTTTGTTGATTTTCAGAAACCCCAGAAATAATAATAGAGTTACACGTAGGCGTGCAAGCGCCCCACTGTGGACAAATAACCCTGTTTTCATCAACCACAAGAGTTCGGTTTGTATATTGTGCATTACCATTGGTACACGTCCAAGCCGGGTCTAACGACTCTGATATTGACCAGTTGTCTGCACTAAATTTCAGCTCATAATTTCCCTCTAGCATTGTAACTTGCTTTTCCCAAATACCATCTCCATCAGGATCTTGCATTGGCCAACAGTTTCCACACCAATTGTTAAACGTTCCATTAACTTCTGGAACACTAAATGAAGACGAAACATTGTTCATGTCTACCCTAAAAGTAACTTGGTATTCACAGCTTCCGTTTCCAATAGTTGCCAGGGAATTATAATTTAGGGCCTGAGGGTCCTTGCAGCCCAACACACCATTGTTTTCATATACCTTAATGTAATCAACTTCAATTTGAGAAGGGAAGGCGGTTAGTGAGTTCGGCCCACTTTGGGTAATGGCTAAATTCAGGATTAAATACCACTCGTTTGAATTAAAAGGCCATGAGTGTTGACCAGGAATGGTTGGGTAACTCGATGGAGACACCTGATAAACCTTAACCCCATCTACATACCAAGCGATGTAGTCCTCATCCCACTCAATTCCGTAAAGATGAAAATCCGACGCATAATTTCCTGTTTGACTTTGGTGCTGAAAAGACTGATAAAAAGACTGTCCTGGACAAGCGCCAATGTGAGCAGCTCCAGTGGTTTGGTTAGTTGGCCAATCGTTAGCCCATTGTTCCATTATGTCGATTTCCCCGTCACATGGCCATGAACCACCTGAGGGTAGCATCCAAAAAGCAGGCCAAAAACCTTCGCCGTTTACAGTTTTAATTCTAGCCTCAATTTTTCCATACCTTACCATAAACTTATTGTCAGTTTTTATTCTTGAAGAGCTGTAATACATGGTGTTTCCCCAACTATCAGTTAGCCCATTAGGCTCTTCTTTGGCAATAATTTTTAAGGTACCACCGCTTACTTCTGAATTTCCTGCTTGATAAAACTGGAGCTCTCCGTTGCCCCAGCCCCAAAGCCCATACTGGCTGCCTGTTCCAAGCTCATGAGTCCATACAGACTGGTCTAACGAATTTCCAGAAAAATTTTCTTCCCAGATTAGTGTCCATGCCTGTCCAAAAGTAGATATTGCAATTGACGAGGCAAGAAGAAAAAAGGCAAGTTTTTTCATTCTACTTTTGGATTTTTAGTTTGTTTGTTAACACGCCTGTTTCTGTATGTATATTTATGAAGTACAAGCCGTTTTTAACAATATTTATCTCGTGTTCCTTTTTGCTTGTTGTTATTTTCTCAGTAGAGATTAGTTCACCAAGAACATTATATACATCACAACGTACAATATCATCTTTAGATTTGATTTTAACCAATCCAGTTGACGGGTTAGGATATAGCATCAAACTATTTAAAAGACCGTCTTCAACAGAAGAAGCTCCTTGGCATTCAACACAATCATTCCAACAAACAACATCTAATATAGTTTCAGAGTTAATAACTTCAAGTCGGTTAACATAACCCCATCCGTTTGGAGCGCCTGGGTCAAAAGCTACAGCCACACAAGAAAGAGACGAGTCTAGGTCTTCTTGTAAGTTCCAGTTGTCTGCAGAATATTTAAACTGTATTGAGTCTCCAGCCCCAATAAGAGCAGTAAATTCCCAAATATCATCGCCATCT
>Ga0208763_1000293_pt1 | contig 10623 bp, 13 predicted proteins | sample ETNtaG_20_FD_185756 | JGI IMG/M metagenome (GOLD analysis project Ga0208763, IMG submission 185756) | Marine microbial and viral communities from oxygen minimum zone, Eastern Pacific Ocean - ETNP201306PF45B (SPAdes) (version 2) | ecosystem: Environmental > Aquatic > Marine > Oceanic ... | reverse complement strand
CTCTCAAGACGTTCTATAGGTGTAGGATTTATTGGTCTTGCACACTATCTTGCAAAGCAAGGTGTTAAGTATGAAGATCCTAAAGCATGGCAATTGACACATGATCTAGCAGAAGCATTTCAATACTATCTACTTAAATCATCTAACAAATTGGCACAAGAAAAAGGAGCATGTGGATATTTTGATTCAACTAAATATTCTGACGGTATTTTACCTATTGATACTTACAAAAAGGATGTAGATGAACTTGTACCAAACAAGTTGAATTATGATTGGGAGGAATTAAGAGAAGACATACTAGAGTATGGACTAAGACATAGCACACTGTCTGCACAGATGCCATCAGAATCTTCTTCAGTTGTTTCAAATGCTACTAATGGTATTGAACCACCAAGAGATCTTATCTCAACTAAGAAGTCTAAGAAAGGACCTCTTAAACAGATTGTACCACAGTATGCAACACTTAAAAATAACTATACGTTGCTCTGGGATATGCCTGGTAATACTGGATACATAAACATCGTTGCTGTGATGCAGAAATTCTTTGATCAAGCAATCTCTGGTAACTGGTCTTACAATCCACTTCAATATGAGAACTCTGAAGTTCCTACATCAGTGATGGCACAAGATCTATTAACAACCTTTAAATATGGTTGGAAAACATCTTATTATCAGAATACATATGATACCAAGTCTGACATAGACGAACCTACACATCCTATTGGTTGGAAGGATGATGTACCAGAAGATAATAATAAAGCGATATCCAATCTACTAGACGACATATTTGCAAACGAGGAGGAAGCTTGTGACAGCTGTGCTATCTAAAGACCCAAAAGGTATGACAGTATTCAACACAAACGCTGTTGATACTACTAAAGGAAAAATGTTTTTTGGTCCTCCATTAGGAGTACAAAGATATGATAAGTTTAAATATCCTATCTTTGATAGATTGACACAAACACAATTAGGTTTCTTTTGGAGACCAGAAGAGGTATCTTTACAAAAAGATAGAGGAGACTATCCACAATTAAATAATGCACAAAAACACATATTTACTAGCAATCTCAAATATCAAATCCTCCTTGACTCTGTTCAAGGTCGTGCTCCTGGCATGGCTTTTGCTCCATACTGTTCACTACCTGAGCTTGAAGGTTGCATGAACATATGGCAGACTATGGAGATGATTCATAGTAGATCATATACACATATTATTAAGAATGTATATCCTGATCCATCAGAGGTCTTTGATAAAATTCTTGATGATGAAAAGATTCTTGCTCGTGCAGAATCAGTTACAAAAGCATACGATGAGTTTATTAATTATGCACATGAGTATGATCAAAGTAACATGTGGAAAGAGGGTTGGAGAGAGCATCCTAATGCTGAATGGACACTGAGAGATCTTAAACGTAAACTTTATAGGGCAGTTGCTAATGTCTACATCCTTGAAGGAGTCAGATTCTACGTATCCTTCGCTTGTTCCTTCGCTTTTGGTGAACTTAAACTCTTGGAAGGATCTGCTAAAATCATTTCGCTTATTGCGAGGGACGAGTCACAACACATGACAGTTACACAGAACATTCTTAATAACTGGAAGAAGGGTGACGACCCAGATATGTTAGAGATTATTAAAGAGGAAGAGGAGAATGTATATAAAATGTTTACTGATTGTGTAGAAGAAGAAAAAGATTGGGCGAACTATCTATTTAAAGACGGATCTATTATTGGATTAAATGATAAACTCTTACATAATTATGTTGAGTGGACTGCTAATCGTAGGTTAAAATCAATAGGATTTAAACCTGTATTTGATACACCTATGGCAAACAATCCACTACCTTGGACAGCACACTGGTTATCTTCTAAAGGTATGCAAGTTGCACCACAGGAGACAGAGGTTGAGAGTTACATGGTAGGTAGTATCAAACAAGATGTAAAGAAAGATACCTTTGCAGGTTTTAAATTATGACAAAAGATTATGATGATAGTAATTGGAGGTCTGAATACATTGATTTATGTTCATGGCGATTAACCAATAGACAAGTTGAGTTGCTTGAGAAAGGACCACATAGTCTTTCTCAAGCTTGGTTAATAGGTGCAATGCATAATGATTGGAAAAAAATCAAAGGATATAAAGATAATTACCCAAAAGAAAATAAAGGTCAATGTCAATCATCTTTACAAGAATTTTTTGAGAGATATAAAGATCAGGGTATCTAACATAAATAACAATGAGGATTAAATTATGAAAAAGTGGCAAAAATTGATCAGGGAAATTACGAGAACGCCTGGACCTATCAGGGTTCAACTTTTTCTTCTGACGACATTAACAGCTTCTTCGGTTTTGTCTACAGGATTACAAATTTACAAACTGGCAAACAATACATCGGAAGAAAATATTTCTGGCAGAAACGTAAGCCTAGTGGTGGAAAAAGAAGGGTTACATCTGAGAGTAATTGGAAAAAGTACTACGGAAGTTCTGACGAACTTAAATCCGATGTTAAATTACTTGGAAGAGAATCATTCAAGAGAGAAATCCTCTCCCTCCATAAGTCCCTTGGCAAAGTAAACTACGAAGAAACGAAGCAATTATTTTTAAATAATGTATTACAAGAGACTCTAGAAGATGGGTCTCCAAAGTATTACAACAGTAACATTTTAGGACGTTACTATAAGAAAGATTATTTTACAGAACAATGATTAGAGTAAGATGCACTGCTTGTGGAAAGGAGTTGCAAGGACAGTCAAGTAGGATTGTTTGTTGTGGTTGTAGTAATATGACAACCATCAATGAGGATGTCATATCTGCAAACAATATGGATCTTGTTATTTTGTTACAAAACAATAAGAAAGTAAAAAAACAATCTCTTTTTTCCGAAGAAGATTTAAAATATCAAGAGGAAAGACGTAAAAGAAAAGTTAGAAAATTAACCTTTGAAGAAAGATGATTAATTTAGATGAGAAGTTCCAATCTTACATAGGATCTAAAACAAAAAGATTTAGAATTGATGGAGTTGACGAACCTCTTATTGGATATGGTTTTCATTGTGATGGAACTAACATCGTTGGTTACTGGGTTAACACCACTAACTATAAATTGTACTATAATATGAATGAGCAATTCCTAAAGATGGAACCTCTTAATGGAGAAAAATGAAAATTTTTTTAGATACCGCTGAAGTAGATCAGATTATTGATGGATACAAAACTGGATTGGTTGATGGGGTCACCACTAACCCTACTCTTATACTAAGATCTGGTAGAGATCAACAAGAAGTCATTGAAGAAATCTATCAAGCGTGTCCTAACTTAGAGTCTATCTCTGCTGAAGTAGTAGCAGATACTGCTGAAGAGATGATAGAACAGGCACAACCTTTCATTGATCTCAGTGATAATGTTACAATCAAAGTACCATGTACACGTGAGGGATTGAAAGCTTGTTACGAATTAAGTCACGAAGATATACTTACTAATGTAACTCTCGTGTTCTCAGTATCACAGGCAATACTTGCTGCTAAGGCAGGTGCATCATATGTTTCTCCTTTTGTAGGTAGAGTAGATGATAATTCTTTTGGGGGTCTATGCCTTGTAAAAGACATCGCTAATACATATAAAAGGCATGATGTTGAAACCCAAATTCTTGCTGCTTCTATTAGAAACGTCAGGGATGTAGGCAGAGCCTTTGAGTATGGTGCAAATGTATGCACTTTACCAGTTAAAGTCTTTGATAAAATGTATGATCATGTCCTAACCGAAAAAGGTTTAGAACTATTCAACAACGATTACCTAGCTGCTATAAAAGAAACATGAAAAATTTCACCGTATACTCTAAGGATGGATGTCCATACTGCCAACAGATTACAGAAGTACTAAGTCTATCAGGATTAAATTATGTTGAATATAAACTTGATGAACATTTTGATTATAAGTCATTTCATGAACAGTTTGGCACTTATGCTACCTTCCCACAAGTAGTATTAAACGGTGAGAATCTTGGTGGTTGTCAAGATTCAATAAGATACATGCAAGAAAAAGATATCTGTTGTAACGTATGATAGAACTAACAGAAGAAGAATTTAAGGGAGACCTAGACAAATATACTATACGTATAGAAAATGGAGAGGACTTCCTTATTAAAAAACCAAGTGGTGACAAATATATTGCTACTGACATAACTAAATTTCAAAACCCCTGTGACATATAACCATGAGTATTCGTAAACACATTGAAGCAGCAGATGATGCTCTTCGTTCAGCAATCATTGAAGCATTAGAAAAGAAAAGAGATGAACAACTTGATACAATGTTTGAAGCTCTCAGTAAGGTAAGGGAACTTATTCTTACTACTCCTATTAGGAGTGTTGACAATGTTGTTAGTTATTATAAGAACAAGGCAGAGTATGATTTTAATTTAGATCTTACTGAAGAAGATTACGGATATAAATTAAACGTAGATAACATGAATATCTTTACTAATAAGCATGGTAAAGACTTAGATAATTTAGACGGTCCTGAATAACTATAAATACTTCTAGCTTAGAAAAAGTATCTTTAGGACTAGGAGTATGTCAAAGTTACTGACAAATCAGATATCAAATTATAATGACAACGGACCTGTTGAAGCAAAGGAAGGTTTAAATGTTGCAAATGGCAAACCCTTTCAAGTTGATGGTGCAAATGGAACCAGTGGAGATTATTTAAAATCCACTGGTTCTTCTATTGAGTGGTCAACTTTTCCATCTATTCCTGCTGCTCAGGTTAATGTTGATTGGAATTCTAATAGTGGTGTAACACAGATACTTAACAAACCTACTCTTGCTACTGTTGCAACAACTGGATCTTATAATGATCTAATAAATCTACCAACAATACCTGCTGCACAACTACAATCTGATTGGAATCAAAGTAACTCAGCATCGTTAGATTTTATTAAGAATAAACCAACAATATTCTCTGGTAATTACTCTGATCTTTCTGGAAGACCATCAATACCAGCAACAATTAGTGACCTTTCTGATGTTAATCTTTCAAATCCAGTGCCTGATGGATCAGGTATAAAATGGGATTCTAGTACAAATAGATGGGTATCAGGTACTTTCGCTGGTAGTTCTTATACCAATAGTGATGTAGATAATCATTTGAATATTACTGGTGTTTCTGCTGGCAAGATTTTGAGTTGGAATGGTAGTGACTATGCATGGGTTGATGATCAAACAGGAGGAGGTGGAGGTGGAGGTAGTACAACTTTCACAGGACTTACAGATACTCCTGCTAACTTTACTAGTCAGGCAGGTAAGTACTTAAGAGTCAATGCAGGTGCTAATGCTCTTGAGTATGTTACTCTTCCTGTTGATCCTGATACAAATACAACTTACTCTCAATCATCAGTTGCTGATGGTAGTAATGTAAAGTTAAGGTTGACTGATTCTGGTTCAACTAATGATGATATTCTTTTAACAGCTGGGACTAATATAACTTTTAGTAGCGTAACTGCTAATGGATTTACTATTAATCATACAGGTAGTGCTGTTGCTTCTGTTGTTACAGATGACAATGCTCCAAATTCTCCTAGTGATGGAGACTTGTGGTGGAAGTCTGATGAAGGTAGACTTAAAGTTTATTATCAGGATGCTAATAGTTCACAGTGGGTTGATGCTAATCCACCATTACCACCACCATCAACCGTTGGTGGAACAATGACTGCTCATATTATCCCAGATACTAATGCAGCATACGATTTAGGTAATGCAGAGTATAAGATTAGGCATCTATTCTTATCTGACAATACTGTGTACTTTCAAGGAGATTTCCTTAAGGTAGCACAGCATAACTCAGGTGGATCTGCTCAATCAGCAAGTTATCTAATACCTCTTGCTAAGTTAAAGGATGCATTAAATGCTTCTGCTAACTATGAAGCATTTAAAGCAGCAATTCTCGCAATCACAGACGCATCATAAATACCAACGGAAGGAATATAAAAAATGGCAATAGATTTTCCCGCAACATCTGGACAGGCAACGGACGGTTCTTATACACACACCGCTTCTGGTATTACATGGGCATGGGATGGTACAACATGGAAAGCACAAGGTGTAACAGCTAGTTATGTTCTTCCTACAGCATCTGCAACAGTGCTTGGTGGTGTTAAAGTAGGTACAGGTTTAAGTATTAACTCTTCTACTGGTATATTAACCGCTACAGGAGGAGGTGGTGGATCTTATACAGATTCTGATGTAGATACTCATCTTAATACATCTACTGCTGCTGGTGGTGAGGTTCTAAGTTGGAATGCAACAACAAGTGACTATGACTGGGTAGCACAGTCAGGTGGTAGTGGAACTGGAACTCCAACAATTACATGGACTCTTACAGCAAATGGATCATCTGATTATATATTTTCTGGTGATGGATTTCCTACCCCTCAAAATGATCCTACTCTTTACCTCATAAGAGGTCAGACATATAAGTTTACGAATAACACTGGTGGACATCCATTTAGAATTCAATCTACAACTGCAACACCAGGTGGTGGTACACAATACAATAGTGGCGTAACAAATCAAGATGCTAGTGGTGCTTCAAACCAGACATTAACATTTGTTGTACCAATGGATGCACCTGATACATTGTACTATCAGTGTACAGCACATCCTGCAATGTTTGGAACTATTAATATCCTCACTCAAGGATCTAGTGGTGTTACTGGATTAGGTTCTAGGTCAGTAGTCTCTGCAACAACTGCACAACTTGCTGATAACGCTGCTGGTGATATAAGTATCACAGCATACAAATCTTACTCATTACTATCAATTAAACCATCAGTCGCAGCATGGGTAACATTATATGTTGATGCTGCTTCAAGAACTGCTGATGTAAACAGAGTTCAAGGTGCAGATCCTGCTCCTGATGCTGGTGTGATTGCTGAAGTAATTACTACAGCAGCTGCTACTGAAGTTAAAATGAGTCCAGGTGTACTTGGATGGCATCAGGATGGAGGTAATGATGCTGTTAATACTGTATTTTGTAAGGTAGTTAATAAAAGTGGTAGTCCTGCTACTATAGATGTAGAACTAAAGGTAGTACAACTGGAGGCTTAAATGGCAAAAATAACGGTTGACGTTGTATTGAATGATGGAGAAGATAGCACCACGTTTGGTGATAGTTTTTCTTCTAATGATAATGTAGATGTAAGAAACCCTATGGTTTCTAATCCTAGTTTAATAGGTTTAAATGTAGAAGAATCTTATTTTGATACGTTTAAGTTAGACTCTAGAATTAAAAAAGCACAGAGAGCAGATGAGTTCCCAATAGCTTCAACTGGAACTCCACCTGCATTTACCAATATGAATGGTAAACAAATTGTTGTTAGTACTAGTGCATGGGATGCTACTCAACCTGGTAGTAATTTTATTCCTGCACAATTTTATTATGATACTGATATAATACCTTCGCCACCATTAGCAGAACAGACCAATAGTTTTTTCTATGCTTTAAAAAATAATTCTTATTTTTCTATACAAACCAATAATTCTCTTGGAGTAACTCAGTATCAAAATAATCCAACTCTTGAAGTTTTAGAAGGTTGTACATTAAGATTACGTCCACCATCATTTTATTCCGCAGCAAAAGTTGTTAGTGTTACATCACCCTCAACTCCAACAACATATAATATAACAACAACCGCACCATCCACAGCATATTATACAATAAATGGAACTGATAGAAATGGTTCTGTTAGTGGTAACAATGCAGGAGTAACTATAAATGTTGGAGACACTATCAATTTTAACTTATCAGGTGTTAGTGGTATTCATCCATTTTATCTTAAAACTGTACAGGGATTTGGAGTTGCTAATCAGGTAAGTACACCAGCTGCTACTGGACAAGGTTCTACTGGTAATGGAACAGTATCATGGACACCAAATACAGCAGGTACATATTACTATCAATGTTCTAACCACGGTGGAATGAATGGAACTATCACAGTAGTAAGTGCAGGTGGTGGTTATGTGATAGATGTATCCGACAGAGTTTCGGTTGGTGATGGAAATCAAACTAATCCAACAATCAATATAGAAGTTGGTGATACTATAGCATTTTATAATGAAACAGCCTATGGTTCAGCACATCCACTTTATATTAAAACTTCTCCTACTACAGGAACTGGTGACCAAGTAACAACAGGAACTGCTAGTGGACAAGGTGGTGTAGCAACTGTTCCTTACGCAATGTGGACTGACTGGGATACTTCAACAACACAAGGTGGTACACCAGTAACACCAGGAACCTATTACTATCAGTCTAGTGCTAGTCTTGGTGTTGGAGGTGAGATAATAGTTCATGCAGCTGGAACTCTCTCTAATGAACCAATATATGTTTGTACTTCAGCCGCAAATCCTACAGGTACTCAGGTTAGTAATTCTACACCTAACCTCAGTAATGTTACTAACCAAGGAACTACAGACTCTAACAATTATTTGACAGTTACTTTTGGAGCAGGATCAACTGGAACATATTATTATCAGTCTTCTAATAATTCTAGTTATGGCGGTACAATTAATGTAACAAAGAGTGATAAGAATAGTCTTGGTGTACGAACTGATGCAACTTATTTACCTGATATAAACAATTCGTATTCGGGTGTAGATTATAGTAGTCAATGGACTGGTAAGCATGTAGATATTGTTACTATGGAAGTTGGTGGTGCTTGGGCTCCTGCTAACTATCATGTAAATCATCCAGACTTTGATAGTTTAACTAATTCTGGAACTAGTAGATTTACTCCAATGGATTGGCCAGGATTAAGTGATGCAGGAAACCTTCAAGTATCAGATGGCACTAAAATAATGACTGATCATGGTGCTGGTGTTTTAAGTGCTGCTGCTGGTACGATATGTGGATTTGCTAAACATGCAAATTTATATCAGATGACAAGTTATGGATCTGATGATTTTGCTGACATGTATGATAGTTTACTAACATGGCATAATGCAAAATCAGTTAATCCTACAACAGGTAAAAAGAATCCTACCATAGCAATTGGAGAAGTGCAGTGGGGAACTTGGTGGAATTCATGTTATAAAATATCAGAGATCAGTTCAATTCAAGAGTATATAAATGGGACTTGGACTGATGTTGTTACAAGACCTTCTGGAGGATGGGGTCAAGTCGGTAGTGATGTGACTGCTTTTGTTGATAGAGGTATGATACCTAGACAAATCAAAGATCCAGATACTAATGAGTATCATTGGGTTATTGGTGTACCAGATCCAGTTGAATACAATGCTTTAAATGTAACAATGGATGCTTGTAACGCTGCTGGCATTCATATGATTAATGCATCATCAAATCAAGGTCAAACATTTGTTAAGAATGATGATAGCAAATATGGTTCTAATGGTGAAAGATTTTTAGTTGATGCCAATGCTACTGTTTATAGTATTGGTTATGGATCGGGAAGCACTTGGCAAGTAACAATTGGCAAGGGCAGTGTTCCTCTTGGAAGTCCAGAATATCCTTGGTATAATTATGGTACACATGGAAAATCTTATGGAATAGATGTAGCTGCTGGACAAAACTCAGAGGAGTGGTCTGTATTAGATGATTATACATGTAGAGGACCAGGTGTTGATATTGTTGGTATGGGTGCTAATACATTTACTTCATACCCTGATACTACATTTGGTGGAGGATATAAATGGGGTATGTTTAGTGGCACAAGTTGTGCAACACCAACAGTAGTAGGTAAAGCAGCTTGTGAAATAGAAAAATATTTTACATATAATAATGAGTACCCAACACCTACACAATTAAAAGAAATACTTTGTCAACAAAAATATTTTTATGGTCATCGCTCTGATGATACATATCAAAGAAAACATATTCTTCTTAGTGATTCTTTTATAAGATCTTTAACACCACATGCTGGAACAGCAAATCAAAATGGTACGTTCAATTGGTCAAGTCTTCCTGTTCCACAAACAGGTACATTTTCTTATAGTCACTTCTATGGCACTGTTGGTTTATGTCAAATACGTGAAGGACAATATATAAATGGTGGTATTAATTTTGTTGAACTTGCAGGAACCACTAGACAAAAAGCAAATCTAAATGTTAAAGGATTTGATAGAAGTCAAACTAGAGGACCAAGACCTCTATCAGGTGGAGTATATCCAAGACCTAAAATTGGTAGACATAATCAATTACCTTTCTTAAAATAAAATGCAAACTGCTACTTCATATATCGTAGATCAAGATGGTACGATTTTTAACCAAGATGGTGAATTAATAATAATAACAAAAGGGTTTCCAACAGCTTGTGACATGGTTAAATCTTATATAACCAATGCAAGATCAAAAAATTATAAGGAACAGTGGGTCGTGATGGGTAAAACAATTTCTTACATAGTTGTATAAATATTACAGCAAATAAAATATTATGGCAGAAACAAAGAAAGTTGCTGAGGAGAAACCAAAAAATATTCTTGGTAAAATAAAAGAAAGTATTGATGATAAAGAAGAACAACTCGCTTTTCTATCTACAATCGTCAGACTTGCTGTTCTTGTGTGGTCCGCAGGAATTTTAACTTTGGCGTACGTTAAGTTGCCAGCAGCATTTAAC
>Ga0208763_1000292_pt1 | contig 10623 bp, 10 predicted proteins | sample ETNtaG_20_FD_185756 | JGI IMG/M metagenome (GOLD analysis project Ga0208763, IMG submission 185756) | Marine microbial and viral communities from oxygen minimum zone, Eastern Pacific Ocean - ETNP201306PF45B (SPAdes) (version 2) | ecosystem: Environmental > Aquatic > Marine > Oceanic ... | reverse complement strand
CAAACAGCTGAAGCATTTTTAACATCTATTTCGCATATACCTCTTTTAAGTATTGGTTTTAATTGCGCTCTAGGTGCTAGTTCAATGAGTCAATATGTTAAGGTTTTGTCCGATAAAGCTCCATTTTATATAAGTGCTTTTCCTAATGCTGGACTGCCAAATGAAATGGGAGAATATGATCAAAGCCCGAATGGAATGGCTAAACAATTGGAGGACTATATGAAGAGAGATATGGTAAATATTATTGGTGGATGTTGTGGAACAACTCCTGAACATATTAAGGCATTTTCAGATGTAGCAAAGCAATATAGGCCCAGAAAAAAACCGGAAATAACCAAAGAAATGAGACTTAGCGGGTTAGAGGCTGTTACGATTAGTAGCAATAGTAATTTTATCAATATTGGAGAAAGAACAAATGTTACAGGTTCACTAAAATTTAAAAGGCTAATAAAAGAAGATAATTTTGAAGAAGCACTAGAAGTTGCTTTGAATCAAGTTGAAGGTGGTGCTCAAGCCATTGATGTAAATATGGATGATGGAATGCTTGATGGAAAAGAATCAATGGTCAATTTTTTGAATTTAGTTGCCTCAGATCCAGACATTTCTAGAGTACCTGTTATGGTAGACTCATCAAAATGGGAAATTATTGAAGAGGGATTAAAGTGTATTCAAGGTAAAGGAATTGTAAATTCTATTTCTTTAAAAGAGGGAGAGGAGGAATTTATAAAACAAGCAAAAACAATTAAAAGATATGGAGCTGCTGTTGTTGTTATGGCTTTTGATGAACAAGGTCAAGCAGTAAATTATTTAGATAAAATTAGAATTTGTAAGCGAGCTTATGATATTTTAATAGATAAAGTAGATTTTCCTGCAGAAGATATAATTTTCGATCCAAATATTCTGACTGTTGCAACAGGAATTGAAGAACATAATAACTACGCTGTTGATTTTTTTAGAGCAACTAAATGGATAAAAGAAAACCTTCCTTATGCTAAGGTAAGTGGTGGAGTAAGTAATGTTTCATTTTCTTTTAGAGGTAATAATGTGGTAAGGGAAGCAATGCATTCCTCTTTCTTATTTCATGCTATTAATAATGGGTTAGATATGGGTATTGTAAATGCTGGTATGATTGAGGTTTATGAAGAGATTCCTAAAAAATTATTAAAGGGTGTTGAAGATGTTTTGTTAAATAAAGATAACCAAGCAACGGAAAGATTGTTATCACTTGCTGAAACAATTAAAGGTAAAGGTAAAGAAAGAAAGGAAGATTTATCATGGAGAGAAAAATCAGTTGAGGAAAGATTGTCATTTTCTTTAGTAAAGGGTAATATGTCTTTCTTAGATGTTGATGTAGAAGAAGCTAGACTAAAATTTGACAAACCTATTGAGGTAATTGAAGGTCCATTAATGGATGGTATGAATATTGTTGGTGAGCTTTTTGGTTCAGGTAAGATGTTTTTGCCTCAAGTTGTGAAAAGTGCTCGAGTAATGAAAAAAGCCGTAGCTATTTTAACTCCATATATAGAAAAAGGAAAAGGAAAGGCAACAACAGCAGGAAAAATATTATTGGCCACGGTAAAAGGTGATGTGCATGATATTGGTAAAAATATTGTTGGAGTTGTTTTAGGATGTAATAATTATGAAATTATTGATTTAGGAGTGATGGTTTCTTGTGAAAAAATTCTTTCAGAAGCAGTAAAACAAAAAGTTGATGTTATTGGTTTAAGCGGGCTAATTACACCATCTCTTGATGAAATGATTTATGTTGCTCAGGAAATGCAAAGAAAAAAAATGGATATTCCTTTAGTAATTGGAGGAGCTACCACATCAAAAATACATACAGCAGTAAAATTGAATGAACATTATGAAAATGCAGTTGTTCATGTTATTGATGCTTCAAAATCAGTTGGTGTATTAAATAATCTCCTTTCAAAAAATAGCAACATTTATTGTAATGAAATAGAAAAAGAATATAATAAAATCAAGGATAACTATTTGAAGAGAAAATCTGAGAAGAGATACCTTTCCCTTAAAGATGCTAGGGCAAATGGATTAGAAACAAACTGGCAGCAATTTAAAATAAATACTCCAAATCAATTAGGAGTTCAGGTATATAGTTATACAGTTGAAGAAATAAGAGAATATATAGATTGGACTCCCTTTTTCTATACATGGGAAATGAAAAAGAAATTCCCTGAAATCTTAAAAGATGATAGCTTTGGCGAACAAGCAGCAAAATTATACGAAGATGCTAACTTAATGCTTGATCAAATAGCTAAGAAAAATTGGCTTGAGTTAAAAGCAGTTGTTGGCATTTGGAAGGCTAATTCTTCTGGAGATGATATTATTTTGAAAGATGCAAAAAATAATGTAGTAGAAACTTTTTGTACTCTAAGACAACAAGCTGTAAAGTCAAATAATAATTTAGCTCTTTCAGATTATATTGCCCCTGATATAAGTGGACTTGAAGATTACATTGGTGCATTTGTTTGTACAGCTGGTTTAGGAATAGATAATCCAATAGCTCAGTATGAAAAAGATTTTGATGACTACAATGTAATATTATTAAAAGCAGTTGCTGATAGATTAGCTGAAGCATTAACTGAATTCATGCATGAGAGGATAAGAAAAGAAATTTGGGGTTATTCAAAAAATGAAAAATATACTAATGATGAACTTATTGAAGAAAGGTATATAGGAATTCGTCCTGCACCTGGATATACAGCTTGTCCTGATCATACTGAAAAATTAAAGATTTTTAAATTATTAAATGCTGAAAAAAATATTGGTGTTTCTTTAACTGAAAGTATGGCTATGACTCCTAACTCTAGTGTAAGTGGCTATTATTTTTCTCATCCAATGTCAAAGTATTTTACTGTAGGAAAAGTTCAGGATGATCAGATAGCTGATTATGCCAAGCGAAAAAATATGTCAATTAATGAAGTTGAAAGATGGCTTCGATCAAATATATAAAAAAATGAAAGTAACAGACCATTTAAAAAAAGCTAAGGAAACATTATTTTCTTATGAAATTTTACCTCCTCTTAAAGGAGCTAGTATTCAATCAATTTATGATACTTTAGATCCATTAATTGAATTTAACCCTCCTTTTATTGATGTAACGTATCATCGAGAAGAGTATGTTTATGAGAATAGAAAAGATGGGCTATTAGAGAAAAAATCTGTAAGAAAAAGACCAGGAACAGTTGGTATTTGTGCTGCTATAATGAATAAATATAATGTTGATACTGTACCACATATAATATGTGGAGGTTTTACTCAAGAAGAAACTGAAAATGCATTAATAGATTTAGATTTTTTAGGAATAGATAATTTATTAGTTCTAAGAGGTGATCCAATAAAATCAGAAACATATTTCACTGCAGAAAAAGGTGGCCATAAATATGCTTCAGATCTTATAAAACAAGTTGATGGTTTAAACAAAGGAATTTATCTTGATGAAAATTTAAAAAATTCTTCAAATACAAATTTCTGTATGGGGGTAGCTGGCTACCCTGAAAAACACTTTGAGTCTCCAAATTTAAATTCAGACCTTCATTTTCTAAAAAAGAAAATAGAATATGGAGCTGAATACATTGTAACGCAAATGTTTTTTGATAATCAAAAATATTTTGATTTTGTAAAATTATGCAGAGAGAATGATATTAATGTCCCAATAATTCCAGGTTTAAAACCAATTTCAACTTCTAAACATCTTAATGTGCTTCCACACAGATTTCACTTGAATTTACCAACTGATTTAGTTAATGAAGTTTTAAAGTGTAAAGATAGAGATGATATTAGACAAGTAGGGGTAGAGTGGGCTGTTCAGCAAACAAAGGAGCTAATTGAATTTGGAGCTCCGTGTATACATTTTTATACTATGGGTAATACTAACAATATCACCAAGATTATGTCTAATTTCAGTTAAGCTGTAAGTTTTCTAAAATGGTCTTCCAGATTTATTTTTGATTTAACTAATTCGTCCATTTTTATGTTCTCAACTATTTTTCCTTCATTAATTATAATGATATGATTACAAATTTTTGGAATTTCTTGTAAAATATGAGTTGATAATAATACAATTTTTTCTTTTCCAATATCTTTAATAAGATTTCTAATTTCTACCATTTGATTTGGGTCTAATCCAGTAGTGGGTTCGTCTAGTATTAAAACTTTTGGGTTGTGTATTAATGAAGCAGCAATGCCTACTCTTTGTTTGTATCCTTTAGAAAGTTGTTCAATTTTTTTTGTCTTTTCATTTGACAAACCTGTTTTTGAAATAATATCTAAGATCACGCTTTTTTTGTTCTTTATTTTATATAATGAAGCTATAAAATCAAGATATTCATTTACTTTCATTTCTTTATAAAGAGGATTGTTTTCAGCTAAATATCCGATATCATTTTTAGTTGTTATTTCATCTTTAAGCGTGTTTTTCCCAAAAATAAAAACATCACCTGAATCTTGTTTTAATGTTGAGGTTATAATTTTCATAAGAGTAGTTTTTCCAGCTCCATTTGGTCCTAGAAAACCAACAATATCTCCTTTTTTTAATGAAAATGAAATGTTTTTTAAAGCATCATGATTATCATATTTTTTACAAATGTTTTGAATTTCTAGCGCCATGATATTTTAAGATTTTTTCTCTTAGTATTACAAGACAAATATAGAAAATAAGTAATTGTATATTTGTCATTTATGAAAGCATTAGTTATAAAATCTACTGGCAGTTGGTATGATGTGGAAGCTGAGAACGGGAATCTTTATAAATGTAGAATAAAGGGAAAATTTCGTACAAAGCAGATTAAAAGTACTAATCCAGTAGTGGTTGGTGATTATGTTGAGATCGTAGCTGAAGACGAAAATTGGATGATCAACAAATTATATGAAAGAAAAAATAAAATAGTTAGAAGATCCGTCAATTTATCTAAGCAAACACACATTATAGCTGCAAATATTGATCAAGCTATCTTAATGATTACTCTTAAATCACCAGAAACTTTTACAGCTTTTATTGATAGATTTTTAGTTTCTGCTCAGGCTTTTGGTGTTGAAGTTATTTTACTTTTTAATAAAGTTGATATATATGATAAATCAACATTATTAGAGCTGGAAAATTTAAAAAATATTTATACTCAAATTGGATATAAATGTATTTCCGTTTCTGTAATCAGTGATGAACTAAAAGAATTACAAGATATTATAAAGTCTAAAAACACTTTAATTTCGGGCCATTCAGGAGTTGGTAAATCAACACTTATTAATAAACTTTTAGGTACTGATATTCCAACTAATGAAATTTCTCTTACACATGAACAAGGTCAGCACACTACTACCTTTTCTCATCTCTATAAGTTAAGCAATGGAGGGGCTATAATTGATACTCCTGGAATTAAGGGGTTTGGATTAATAGATATTGAAACAAAAGATATATGTGATTTGTTTCCTGAATTTTTTAGATTAAAATCAAATTGTAAGTTTAATAACTGTATACATATAAATGAACCAAATTGTAAAGTGTTAGAAGCATTAGCAAATGGAAAAATTAGTAAACACAGATATCAAAATTATTTAAATATGTTAGAAAACGAAGAAAGTATTTATAGATCATCATGAGAGTTGTAGTTCAAAGAGTTTCTCAATCTAGTGTCATTATAGAATCTGATATTGTTTCATCTATTTCAAAAGGACTTTTAATTCTTTTAGGTGTAGAAAATAATGACACTCTTGATGATGTTAATTGGTTGATAAGAAAAATTATTAATCTTCGAATTTTTACTGATATAGATGGTAAGATGAATAACTCAATTATAGATATAAAAGGAGATATTATTGTTGTTAGTCAGTTTACTTTACATGCAAAGACAAAAAAAGGAAATAGACCATCTTATATAAATGCAGCTCCACCAAAAATTGCTATTCCACTATATGAAAATTTTGTGCAGGTTTTAAAAAATGAGTCAAAATTAAATGTTTTGACTGGCAAGTTTGGTGCAGACATGAAGGTTTCTTTAATAAATGACGGACCTGTTACAATTATTATAGACTCAAAAAATAAAGATTTTTAAATCAGTTTGTTAATAATTGATTTTCTTCCAACTGTTTTTGATATAATATCATTATTAATATTCCATCCTCTTGCTGGGCAATATTCTCTACCATAATATATAATTTGTAGATGGAGTTTATTCCATAAGTTCTTTGGAAATAATCTTTTTGCATCTTTTTCAGTTGTTTCAACATTTTTGCCATTGCTTAATCCCCATCTAAACATTAAACGATGAATATGAGTGTCAACAGGAAAAGCAGGAAATCCAAATGCTTGTGACATTACAACACTGGCTGTTTTGTGTCCTACTCCAGGAAAAGCTTCAAGGTCTTTGAAGTTATTAGGGACTTTTCCATTATGCAGTTCAATAATCATTTTTGAAAGACCATAGATACCTTTACTTTTCATTGGTGACAATCCGCATGGGCGAATAATATCTTCAATTTCCTTAACAGATAGTTTTATCATTTTTTCAGCACTATCTGCTTTTTTAAAAAGTTTAGGTGTAATTTGATTTACTCTTTCATCAGTACACTGAGCAGATAGAAGCACAGCAACTAATAGTGTGTATGGGTCTTTATGATTTAAAGGAATTGGAGTTTCAGGATATAATTTTTCTAGTGTTTCTATAATAAACTGAACTTTTTGTTTTTTGTTCATTACTTATTTAATTGATGGCTTTCCATAATGATGAACAATATCTATTTTTTTTGAAATTGACATGATGCCAGGATTTATTCCAATTTCACCTTCAGGTACTTTCGTGTTTAGATTTTTATAATATTCCTCCCAAAGTGGCATAATTTTTTTAGTATCTGGATCTTTAAAAGTCATAGCATTTGAATTGAAGATATTATGAGGTTTTTGAAAATTAAATGCTTCATTTATGAGTTCTGAACAGTAATATTGATTATTGTCCTCTAGAAAGTAGTGGTCATATTTCATGCCTATTTTTGATTTTAAAAAAGTTGTTGCATCTTCTATTAGAAAACTATATTGTTTTTTTAATCTACCAACAATAACTTTTGGCATACCATCATCATCAAAAGATCTATTAAGAAAGCTGTCTAATCTTGTAGTTTTAACCTTTTCAGGAATCGCCTCTAAAATTTTAATATCATTTTCATAAATATAATCTGAATTAATACAATTGGGATCTCCTAATTCTACAACTATTCCTATGTGAGAAAAATTATAATTATTGTATCCAGGGGTGACTTTTTCTATTGCATCACATAGAGGTGACGAATCTAGATCTTGAAATAAAATATCTCCTATTTTTAATTTAAATTCTTCATTTGAATTTTTACCACAACTAAAGAATATTAATAAAATAAATAGAAATTTAATTTTCATAAAATCAAAAATAAAAAAAAGAGGATTTAATTCCTCTTTTTTAAAAATTAGTAAAATAATTATTAATCTGCTAGAACAATGATTTTATTGTTTTGCATCTCAATTACACCTCCATTGATATTAAATTTTTCTTTATCGTTGTTTGTGTTGGTAACACAAATTTCCCCTTTAGATAATGTAGAAATTATTGGAGCATGATTATTTAAAATTTCAAATTCACCGTTAGTTCCAGGTAATTTAACTGATTTAATTTCTCCCTCAAAAAGAAGTTTTTCTGGTGTTAAAATATCTAGTAACATATATTTTATTTAGATTCTGCAATCATTTTTTCACCTTTCTCAATTGCTTCTTCAATTGATCCTACTAAATTAAATGCTGCTTCAGGGTATTGATCAACATCACCATTCATAATCATGTTAAATCCTTTAATAGTATCTTGAATGTCAACTAATACACCTTTGAGTCCTGTAAACTGCTCTGCAACATGAAAAGGTTGAGATAAAAATCTCTGAACTCTTCTAGCTCTGTGAACTGCTTGCTTGTCTTCGTCAGATAATTCATCCATCCCAAGAATAGCAATGATATCTTGTAATTCTTTATACCTCTGTAAAAGTTCTTTAACATCTTGTGCACATTTATAGTGCTCATCTCCAACTACTTCAGGTGTTAAGATTCTTGAAGTTGAATCTAGAGGGTCTACTGCCGGATAAATCCCAAGTTCAGCAATTTTTCTTGAAAGTACAGTTGTTGCGTCAAGGTGAGCAAATGTAGTAGCAGGAGCAGGGTCAGTTAAATCATCAGCAGGTACATAAACCGCTTGTACAGAAGTAATTGATCCGTTTTTTGTTGAGGTAATTCTTTCTTGCATGGTTCCCATTTCAGTTGCAAGTGTTGGTTGGTAACCTACAGCAGAAGGCATTCTTCCAAGAAGAGCTGATACTTCAGATCCAGCTTGTGTAAATCTAAAAATATTGTCTACAAAGAAAAGTACGTCTTTTCCTTTTCCTTCACCATCTCCATCTCTAAAATATTCTGCAATTGTGAGTCCTGATAAAGCAACTCGAGCTCTTGCTCCAGGAGGTTCATTCATTTGTCCAAAAACAAAAGTAGCTTTTGATCCTAAAAGTTTTTCTTTATCAACTTTTGAAAGGTCCCATCCTCCTTCTTCCATATTGTGGTTAAAGTCTTCACCATAGTTAATAATACCTGACTCTAACATTTCTCTTAACAAATCATTTCCCTCTCTAGTTCTTTCTCCAACTCCTGCAAATACGGATAAACCACCGTGTCCTTTTGCAATATTGTTGATTAACTCTTGTATTAATACTGTTTTTCCAACACCAGCTCCTCCAAATAAACCAATTTTACCCCCTTTGGCGTAAGGTTCTATTAGATCGATTACTTTAATTCCAGTAAATAATACCTCAGTTGAAGTTGATAAATCTTCAAATTTTGGAGCTTCTCTGTGTATTGGTAAGCCTCCTTCTGTTGAAAGATTTTCCATACCATCAATAGCATCACCAATTACATTAAAAACTCTCCCTTTGATGTTTTCACCAGCAGGCATCATAATTGGTGCACCAGTTGCAACAACATCAACACCTCTGCTTATTCCGTCTGTTGTTTCCATAGCAATAGCTCTTACTGTATCTTCACCGATGTGTTGTTGACATTCAAGAACTAATTTGCTTCCATTTTCTCTAGTAATTTCTAAGGAGTCGTAAATATTAGGTAATTCATTTTCGTTGTTGTCAAAAACAACGTCTACTACAGGACCAATAATTTGTGAGACTTTTCCGGTATTATTTGACATGTCGTTTCGTTTTATTTTTTTATGTTTTTCGCATGCAAACTTAAGGTTTTTAATTTGTTTGATTAATAACATTTCTTAATTAAATTAATTATTAATTTTGAACACTTTTTTAACATTAAATCATAAATCTTGAAAATCTTTAATTCCTTAGATGATTTTAAGGTTAATTTCAAAACAATAGTTACTATTGGAACGTTTGATGGTGTTCATATTGGTCATAGATACATTATTAATCAACTTGACCAAATTGCCAAAAAAGAAGGAGGGGAGAGTGTCTTACTTACTTTTTCTCCCCATCCTCGTTTTGTATTGTATGGTGATAGTTCTGAATTAAAGTTAATCGATACTCTTAAGGAGAAAAAAAGAAAATTAAAAGAAAATGGTCTGCAAAATCTTGTGGTTCAAGATTTCACTAAAGAATTTTCAAGAATTAAGTATGTAAATTTTGTAAGAGATATATTGGTAAAAAAATTAAATGTTGATTGTTTGGTTATTGGATATGATCATCAATTCGGAAGAAATAGGGAAGGGTCTTATAAAGAACTCACTGCTCTCGCTGAATTATATAATTTTAAATTAAAGCAAATTCCTCCTCAAAAAAACAATGATATTGCAGTAAGTTCAACAAAAATAAGAAACTTGCTAAAAGATGGAAATATTAAAGAAGCAAATAAATACCTTGATGATAATTTTTGTTTAGAAGGTAGGGTGGTTGATGGAGATAAAATTGGTAGAAAAATAGGATACCCCACGGCGAATATTTTTGTAGATAAAAATAAAATAATCCCTAAAGAAGGTGTTTATGTAGTAAATGTTGTTATTGATAACAGCGAGTATGAAGGAATGTTAAATATTGGAGTGAAAACACAAAAAATTGAAGTTCATATTTTTAATTTTAGTAAGGATATTTACTATAAAGAGCTTACAATAAAGTTTCTGGACTGGATCAGACATCCAATAAAGTTTGACAATAATTTTGATTTAAAAAACCAGCTTCAAAAAGATGAAATTGCTTGTAGGTTTTATTTTAGCTAGTTTGTAAAATATTATTTTCAATACACTTAACAGCAATACCAATACTATTTTTTACATCCATCTTTAACATAATATTTTTTCTGTGAGTTTCAACTGTTCTTTTGCTAATGTCAAGTTCCTCTGCTATTTCTTGATTTGATTTTTGATCTAAAATATGTTTGATTATTTCTTTTTCTCTTTCAGTCAATTTAAATTTTAATGAAAATTTAAATATTCTTTTGGTTGACTCTGATTCGCAGATACAAGCTGTTGATGGAGAAATTTTTGAAATAAAAGCTTCATCTGTGGAATCAAACATAACTCTTTTAGATCCAGATAAAAATCTTTTAATCGATGTAGGTAACGATATTTATAGAGATATTAATGA
>Ga0208763_1000289_pt1 | contig 10718 bp, 22 predicted proteins | sample ETNtaG_20_FD_185756 | JGI IMG/M metagenome (GOLD analysis project Ga0208763, IMG submission 185756) | Marine microbial and viral communities from oxygen minimum zone, Eastern Pacific Ocean - ETNP201306PF45B (SPAdes) (version 2) | ecosystem: Environmental > Aquatic > Marine > Oceanic ... | reverse complement strand
ACAAGTGTCTTTCACAGAAAATAATGATAGGAACCATTTCATGTTCTTGTGCCTCTCAATGCGAAAAATAATCCGCCTACCCAAAGTAGTACATGTAGATTATCATATAGAATCACATCTGTCAAGCTAGTTGGTTGACTGATCCATATAACACCTGTCATTATGCAACAAATAACTAGTCCACTGAAACGTGTTAAAACATCACCTATATCTATTAACCAAGTATTCCAATATTTAAGTGCAAAAATACCACCAACAAGTAATCCAATACCAGCACCTAATTCTCCATAAACCACAAACCACCAAACCAGATACGGAAGTTCAAAAACTTCCGCATCCTCTACAGTGGCTGGCCATTTATCAAGTCCTTGTTGGATAAAAACTGCAACTAAAGGAATTCTTAACAACCAGTGGCTCAAACAAAAGTCTGGTATTTTTTTCAAAATACTATTCATTTATTTACTCTTGTTTTGTGGATACAAAAGAATACATTTCTTTTGCCTTTTCCATTAGATCGTCCATTGAATAACTTTGGATTGCTTTTTGAAATTCTTCAGCTGTAGCTTTGTTTGCTTCAAACTGTTGTCTCCAAAAATCAACATTCATATGATATTGTTGATCCATATAATCTTTTGCGAGTTTCAACATGTCCGCTCTGATTTCAAATGGGTTTTTGTTTGACATTTTTTTCTCCTGTGTTTGTGTGTGTCAATCTCCCCCTAACCGTGGGGGGAGGCGTGCTTATTAAGTAGCAACCCTATGACTATTTAGAATGAAAATGATGCACCAATTGTTACGTCACCAAGTTCCCAATCACTATTGGTAGATGTTTTTGTAAAAACTTCGGCGCCTGCAAGATATTTGACTGGCACAGTTACTTCATACTCTGTAGAAGTCCACTGGATATCTTCGAGATCAAATACATTTGGGCCAACTTCTAAAGTGCCCAATCCGAAATCCCAAGCAACATCAGTTTCAAATTTGAAACTATTTGTTTCTGTTTCCAAATTTCTTTCTGCTGTCACTTCATTATTCCATGAAAGACCGTTACCAAGTTCGATAGCCATGGCCGAACTTGACATTCCAAGTGCCAACGCACCCGCCAAAATAATACTTCTCATTTTGTTATTCCTTTTTATTAATGATTAGTTTGTTTGTGTTTATCGCTTCTCTAGTTCCGAAATTCTTTTTTCTAAAGAATCCATCTGATATGCGATATTCGGATACTTTTTGCGCCATGCATTTTCAGTATCCAGAATTTTTAGGTTATATCTATCTGCGGCCCAATCATAAAATTGTTCCATCTTCTTATAAAACCATCTTCCCATTTTTGTATTTTCAAACCATGCATTTGTTGCACCGCCTAAAATACTTCCTGCAATTGCAGATAAAGCCCAAAACCATAAAGTCATTTTGCATTCTCCATGTATTCTGTTACCATATCTCTCATTTGCATTATGTGTTTATCCCTTTTAGATGTGTACACTTCTGGCTCATCAGAACCATCTACCGCAGCGATGATAACGAGATTATTTATAGGAATTTTATATCTCTCCTCAAACATTACTGCATATGCAGATGCTTGTCTGAAATATTTTTCTAATTTTCCATACTTATCACCTTTCATTGTTTGTCTTGATGTTTTGAAATCAATAACAGACAACTTACCATTAAACTTGGCAACACAATCTACTGTGCCTGCAAGTTCAAGATGATCTGAATACATGGATTGCTCTTGTAAGTGAATATCGTCTACTGATTCGTCCAATACTGGTTTCAGTATTCTAAAGAGTTCCATATCAGTAGGTAAAAGTTTTTTAAAATCTATATCAACATTATTTAAATAATCTTCGCAAAGATGGTGGACAGCCGTACCTCGTCTGGCAGCCTGAGTTGTTATCTTATTTGCAGTCTCTGCACCAACTCTTTCTCTCCACTGTTTTATACCCTTAGCAGAAAACCAGCCAAGTACAGTTGTCACCGAAGGATATTTGTTGCCTTCTGGTGTAACGTACATACGTTTACCGTTAACATTTTCTGTGATTAGTTTAGAATGTTCAAGATTCAAATCAACATGATTAAACATAAATTACTTTCTACTTGTCTTTCATTCCCATAAGTTGAGATAATGTCTTACCTCTTGGAATTTTTTTCATTATCATATCATACAGTTTTTGTTTGATTGCAGCACCCTGCAACTGGCCACCAGGCCCCTTTTTGATATCTCTCAACATAGGTTTGCCTTCTTTTTTCACTGTGGTATATTCAAAGTCTTTGACTGTGAGATTACCTTTTGCGTTTTTAATAGGATTACCTTGTTGATCCGTATAAAATACTGTATGTTCCTTTCCACCCATAATAACATGAACAGAACCATCCATTCCAGATGGCAATCCGCCCTCAATAAAACCAAGTACAGTTTTTGCAGCACCTTCATGAGTCTGTAAAAGAATGTCATCTGGCACAACTCTAGATCTTGATTTATTTTGTTTCACTGCGACCGAATAATCAGTGAGTACCCAAACTAAATGAATGTCTTTTGGTTCATAACCGACACTCAATAGAGATGGCAAAACATCTGTTATGTGGCCTACTTTTTTCATTGTAACATCAAAAACGATATTTGGCAAGCGTCCTTTTGCAACATCTGCCAAAAGTAAGGATAGAGTTTTATCCTTTAGGTTTAATTCTTCTACATGTTTGTGTAGTTTGAATACATCATCTGGATTACGTAAATCTAAATTTAAGAGATCTGGATTTTCACGTTTGATGTTGTTGATTTTGAGTATAAGTCTTTTCCACTCATCAACATCTCTAACTTTGAACTTTTCACCCTGCATAAAATTAGCAAGACTAAACCCCTTACCAGAACCAGCGCCGCCGGCCAAGAATACAATCTGATTGTATTTTGAACCTTTACCGACAATAACTTGTTTTTCTTCTAGATATTCTTCTAGTAACAAATCTTCTCTTATATCTGCAAAACTTTTAGTCATGGTTTATTTCCGTTTTTAATTTCTTCTATTGCATGTTTGTTTTCATCAATAGTTTTGTTCTGTTGTATATCAATAAGATGTTGTAACTTTTGTGCCTTTTCCAAGTCAGTATCCAAATGCAAATCCTTGTTGATAATTTTTTCCAACTTCAAAAATGGTATTCTTGAGTTTGGCACATATCTCCAAGTAAATCCTTGTGGGCCATAAACACCGAATACTGTCTCCATTGCACCTATTTTTACAATTATAGCATCTGCACCATCTAATATAACTTTGTCACCTTCGTTAAAGGCCTTATTCATTTTGAATGTAAAACCCTTAACAAAGGCGTCAACAAAGTTTTTTACCCAAAGTGCAATCATCAAAGATAAGAGAACACCAATCCAAGGTAAAAGTAATTCTGTTAAGTCCATAGATAGTGTATTTAAATCTGCCACATCATCCTCCTGTGGCGTTGACTTATTCCACAGCTACGTTTTCCATTTCCTTACTATTGTTTTTCATCTCACTAATACAAAAATCCATATCTTCAATCATCACATTTTCTATATCAAACTGTCTGTCAACTGCCGCTTCTATGAACATATTTATAAAAGAAAGATCGTCACATAATTTAGAATTTTCTTCAACCTCAAATCCGTGATACATTAAAATGTCTATCATTGTGTATAGTAATTCATTAGAAAGTTCATTGGAGTATTCTATTGTGTCTCTATACGCAGCAAATTTTAAACCTTTTTTATTGGCTTCAGATTTTAATTCAAATACATGTGTTGCATCTATTACATTAGTCATGACGGTTCTCCTTTTATTGTAAACCTTGTTCTGCCTTTTGGATGATATAGGATTTGACCAAATCACTCCTCACAATATCATCAACATTAAAGTCTATAAAACAAAACTCTGGTAGTTTTCTAATGACATTAGTAAACTGTTGCAGTCCATGTTTTTCTTCCGACTTTTTAAAATCACTTTGTCTAAAGTCACCGCAAAATATTATTCTACAGTTTTCACCTATTCTAGTAATAACGGAATCAAGTTCATGAAAGTTCATATTTTGACATTCATCAATTATTATCAAAGTATCTTCGAGAGTTATTCCTCGAATATACGATGTGGTCATGAAATTTACTATTGATTTTCTTCTTAATAGTTCGTATGCATCTCCTCTTTGAAATAAACTGTTAAATATGGATTTGTATGGTGCCTCATACACCTCTGTTTTCTGTTCTTCTGTGCCGGGCAAGAAACCTATATCTCTTGTTGGTACAACACTTCTAACTACTGTTATGTTTTTATACTGTGGTGGTGGGTTCATTAATTCTGACATTGCAAGATAACATGCAATATAACTTTTACCTGTACCAGCTAGTCCATGTAGAAATAAATGTTTTCCTTCATTAAACTCCGTAAATACTTTTTCCTGAGATTTGGTTATTGGCAATATTTTCTGAAGAGTAAAGTGTGACTCATTCATTGCAAACTTATTATTTTTTCTTCTTTTAGTTTGTGCCCTGCCCATTTTTTCTCCTTAGTTATAGTTTATCAAGACGACCTCCAGTTCCTGCACCCGGCATCTTCTTCACTTTATCTAAAACACCCTCCTTGAAATCCATTGGAGGCCTCCTATTTGCAATACTGCCGTACATGACAGGATCCCCCAATGCGAATGTACTGAGTGCCTGTGCAACACTATCAGATGCACCACATTCTGGACAGGGGGATTGTGTCGGAATCTTCCGATCCGACATTTTATGAATTTCTGTAAATTCGTGATTACATTCTTTACATCGATAATTGTAAGTTGGCATAATAAATCCTCAAATATATTTTCTGTACTCTGGTAGTCTGTGATCGTCAACTAGTTTTAACAATGGTTTTCTAGAAAACAAACTACGGAATCTTGCCTTCCATCTTTTTTTAAAGAAAGAAAATCTACTAGTAACTTTATAACACTTTTTTTCATCATTGTCAATATGATATAGTTCGCCCATGTGCGAGTAGAGTAAACCAAAAGGTACAGATGGTACAATATCAGCACCACAAACATGTCTATAAAATTTTGACTTAACTGTTTTACAATATTTTCTACTACCAACTCTTGGTTGTCCAAAAGTGTAAACTTGACATATGTACTTAGAACGTGCGGCAGCAACCGTGGCAAGGGCGCCACCAAGAGAATGTCCTGTAAGGTATATTGTATCACCCTCAGTATACCACAAGTCTAGCGTCTGTTCTACAGAGTTCCAAATCTTATTGAGTCCATGTTTAAACCCCATATGTACTAAACCTTGTTTCTCTCCACCTACAGGTATTAGATTAAGATCAGTAAGAATATCTTTTGTTTCTTCTGTACCTCTAAATGCAATGATAATATAACCATTACATTTGACCATTAAGGCCTCTGTACCATCCATATCAAAAAATTTTAAATCTTGTTTTTTGTAGTTTTCCAAAATCCCCATAACAAGACCTTGGTTATCTGTCATATAAACCAACTCACACATATAACAAAGATGTTTTGCTATATCTGCATCATATTCATTTTTGTTTTGTATACTCGTATTTTGAGTGAAATAATCCTTTATGTGCATTCTTACTCCTCCAGATCTGAATCCCAATAAACATAATCCAACCACGTTCTATGTAGTTCTTTATGTCTACTTTTGGATATGCCCTTTTTTAACATTTTATGATCTGGTGTGTGTGGTTTATTTTTTGGCCACATTTTTATTTCACTGCAAAGTTTGTTTCCTTTTTTCGTATTGCATTTATTACAGGCGGTAGTAATATTTTCCCAACCTGTAGTGCCACCACGACTCATAGGAATTACGTGATCAAAAGTAAGTTTTGTTGTTGGGAGTCTTTTGAGACAATATTGACATGTAAAATTATCTCGCACAAAAATATTCAACCTAGTAAACTTAGGTTGATCTTGAATTTTTATATATTGTTTTAGGGAAACAACTGAGGGTAAAAACATTTCAAAGTTTTGACTGCGTATCAAAACTTCTTCGTATTCTTCAACTACATTAACTCTCTCTGAGAGTACTGATGTTACTGTTTCTTGCCACGAAAAGGTAGATAGTGGCATTGTTGTAAGTGGCCTATAATCGGCATTCAGTAGTAAAGTTCTTTTACTATCTAAAAGCATATTTTTCTCCGCACTAAATCATAATTCTACTTTTATTTAGTGCGAATATTTTTTTGAAATTACCGTTTCGGAAAGGCTAGGACATTATCACCAGAAACATCTTTTTCTTCTTCTGTAGCAACCTTATCACTAAAAATATCAGAAAGTAATCTATCTAATGCCTCTTTTGGCCATTCCATTTTTTCGTTAACAACAAATGTAGATTCTTCTTCAAACAATTGAAAATCATCTTCGAGTTCAAGATGTTCTTCAATTTTCTCTATCTTTTCCAATGCTATGTCAAGATTTGTGTTAATTGTGATTAACAGTTTTTCTATTCTGTCCATATCGGCCATATCATTCTCCTAATTATCTAAAATACTATAAATGATTCTCATAAAAATGTCAAGTGATTATTCATACATATATACATCATTTGGATTTACTAATCTTGGTTCGCAGTATGCGGTAGCCTTTTTATCTGCTGGAACTTGTCGATAGTATTTGTAATTCCCATATCTTTTGACAACTTGACTTGCAAACCAATTGCATCGGTTTATATCATAAAAGTGCATATCATTACTAACCGTTTTACTACCGACGACTAGTATCAAAAGAAAAACATGGGTCATTTATTTCCACCAACCAGACCCCAAACCGATAAACCATATTAAACCACCAAATATAAGAAATAAAAAAACTATTAAAAAGATGATAGCGCAGTTCTCAAAAAAGGCTCTGCGTCTTTCCATTTGCCTGTAGACAGTTTCTTCTCTTTCCTTACGAATCTTTCTACGTAATTCGATCATTTCTTTCCAAGTACCATATCCAAATCGAACATTTAACATGTCCTGTAATTGTTTTTCTTGCTCTTCCATTTTCTTTTTGTGAACAAGAATTTGTAAGGCTTCTTGTTCGACAGAACCTGAGTTAAATAACTTGGTAAACATCGGAGGATTTTTGCGTTGGGATTCCGCTCGTCCCAAATCGGCTGCTGCACCATACCACTTGCCTAGTTGTCCCATGACATCTTCTAGTTCTCTGCCGGCATGTACTAATTTTTTTACGCCGTTGAACGCGGCTGTCGCAGCTGTTATTGCTGTGATTGGGTCAATCATTTGTATAGTCCTCTCTCTCAAGGACTATTTATAAAAAAATGCCTAACAAAACTACTAAGGGGGGTTCCCTTGATATTTGTTAGGCATTAAATCACTAACCGTAGTGATCGGCGGATGTATTAGGGCATCACCCCTCAGATTTTTTAGTCATTGTCCAGCAACCTTTGAAACTTTCTTCAAACAACAAAGTATCACCAATATCCCAACCAACTTGATTCATTAGTTCAGTTGGTAATGGCAAAATTATATCTTCTCCATCCTTTTCAACAGTTACTGTAAACTGACCTTTCGCATCTTCTTCTCTCATGCGTCTTAACATGTATGTGTAATATCTTTCTTGTGGTTCACCTGTAGCCAATGATGCACTTGCAGATGCAGCGTGTGCCTCATCTTCAATACTTTCACCATATTCTTTTATTTGTGCTCTATCAATATTTTTGTCAACCACTTACATATACTCCTTTAGGACGATAAAATTGTTTTTGATTATGTATCTTTCCTTGTAGTTCTCTAATAACTTTAATTTCTGCCTTTATTGCATCTACACTTGATTGTTTTTCGACCAATGAAATTCTTTTATTTAGTCTACCAAGTCTATATGCGAGAGAATGTTCTATCCAATGAATATCGTCAACATCAAAAGACCATCCATCAATTTTCGGTTTAGTCATTTATCAACCTACTCCATTTTTTGAGTTTGTTTCTTTTATACTCAATTCTTTCATCGCATTCAGCCCAACTAAACATATCCCATTCGTGAGCAAGATCAATCATAGTCATTACATCACCAAGTTCATCTTTAAATTTTTGTCTATCATAATCACCTTTGCGAATACATTTAGAACACTCTTGGATCAATTCACCACATTCCTCCATAAGAATGACTAGTAACTCATCTCTTTCATCTTTAAATTGTTTAATACTCATTTTTTAACATTCACATTCTGTGGGTTGTATTGTTCACCATTATAACCACTACCTGTTGCATTCGGGCCGGTTTCAACACCATTGTTACAAGCAAACACAACTAAACATAGAAAGAAGGCAGTCCACAGTGTAGCACGTTTACTCCAAAGGATGAAACCATCCATTGCTTCTTCGGCTTGTTTCTGCGCCTGTTCTCTAGGCGTCATTTAAGTTCCAAATCTATTCTGACTAGAGCGACTGAACCCTCAATCTCAACTGCAACATATGTATCTGATTGTTGGATACCCATAGACTTTAAATCTTTGTTAGATTCTAACCTGATATTACCAGAGTCATCTGTAAACCAAGTATCGTGTGTATTTGGAGTTTTTCTCATGACAAACCTTTCAATTGGTCGGAGATGTAGGATTCGAACCTACGACCCCTTGGTCCCAAACCAAGTGCGCTACCAGACTGCGCCAATCTCCGTAAGTGGATATAGAAAATGGGGTCTTTCTTGTGAAGGCGCCCCGAACGGTTTTATGCGTACCGTTACTCTCCTGCCTGCGTCTTAAATTTATCGTCGTATACAGGCCTGACCGTGTTTTTACTCACTCGACTTTTAGGTGTGGGGAGGACTAGGAAAATACACCTCCAAGGAAACACTGATAGATACTCCTTTTCTATGACTGGTCTCCAACTACACTGCATCCGCTAAGACAGGGAGCTACCCTCTTTGTGTATACATTATGCGCTATCTATTAACGCATTATTCTGTCACCACGTTACCCAGCCGTCACTGGGATTTATCCTTTCTTGTTGTTTATTATTCTACTACTATACTAAACTTTTGGTATCTTGTCAACCACTTTTTCAAATTCTTTTTCAAATTCTTCACACATTCTCAAGACCTCATCTCCACCCTCATACTCACACCACATTCTTTTAAAGTAACTATCATAAGATTCCATAATAGTTTCATGCGAAGTATTGAAGTGGCCTTTCACGTAAAAAAATAATCTATATGCTTCTTTTACGTGAGGGTCTATCATTGTGTCACATAAGTGGTTTCTCTGTAAAGTTGCATATACTGGCCAGGATGAGATTGAGTTTGGACACTAATGATTTGACCTTCAACCTTAACCGTTACCTGATATCCAATAACTTTTTGTACTTGGATTTCATTATACTGAACTGAACATCTGCGTTGCGTTGTATTGTATACTGGACGATTTTGAAACTTGTCGGCGCCTATAAGTCCACCGAATACGGCACCAGTTGCAGCACCTCTATCGTTTCCAGTTAATCCCTTACCTAACAATCCACCAACAATCATACCAGTTAATACATCACCTGATGCAGATCCTTGACGATTTGTTACCATATACTCACCACATACTTTTTGTGGGTTTCTTTCTAAAAAGGAATGATACATTGGTGACACATTGATGACTTCGCCAGTAACATACTCTCCAGCTTTTGCTGGTGTACATGCAGCAAAAAGTGCTACTGCGGCAATTCCATACTTTAGTTTTTTAAACATACCTACCTCTATTTTCCTCGTGTGTGTATAATACGACTATTTCTGTTGCCAAGTAAGTCGCCAACTCCGTTTGATCAGGCCGCTTGTGCCATCTCCACAGGTGCAAAGTTATCGTTTGCAGTTATAGTTTTTGACCGAATAACGTAGGTCATCACGGCAATCTACTCTCATCTCTACCCACCTGTCGATCCTATTTCGCCCCCATCATAAATGCACTATCTTCGGCCTCCCATACGGGCAACCTATGTTCTGCATAACTTCCTGATGCAGCAGGACGTAGTGCATTTATGGTGGAGGCGTTGGGTACTGCCCCCAAGTCCAGTATGTGTGTCGAATCGTATCAACGATTACGTCTTATTTATAACACTTCTTCCTATGTTCGCCCCCATCAAGATAACACTGGTTCAGCGTGAGGGATGTTGTTCTGAGTAACCCCTCGGCAATGCGCCTTGTTTCGTTTTAGAGTCTCAATTACGAAACTTCCAGTGTTATCATGGTGGAGGCGACCCCCAAGTCCAGTATGTGTTATGTCTTATTTATAACACTTCTTCCCATTTATGTCAAGGTATTTTACACAAAAGTTTTACAAAACATCGTCAAGAAAACATTGCGCGGCATATTCATCTTGTAATTCATATGCCTCTATTTCCCACGGCTGTTTCATGTAGGAAATATCCCCACAGTCAACACCTTTCCAGTATTGTACACAATTTTTTTCGGTAAGTTCTTTTCTGACATACTGTTTTACGTGAATCATTTCATGAATAACAGTAGTAACCAAGTCTCTGAGACTTTGTTTTTTATCGATTTCTAGTTCAAAGATATTACCTTCCAACCAGAGACAAGCACCTTCGATACCATTCTTTTTACAATCTTTCAAATGAATGTCAATATCAAGAGTGCGAAACCTTTTTAGATGGTTCTTGATGAACCAACCAACAGCATTCTCCACTGTCTGTCTCTGCGATTTTGTACCACCGCGAATCACAACATAGTTAGACATAAAAACCTCTCAATTACAG
>Ga0208763_1000286_pt1 | contig 10771 bp, 3 predicted proteins | sample ETNtaG_20_FD_185756 | JGI IMG/M metagenome (GOLD analysis project Ga0208763, IMG submission 185756) | Marine microbial and viral communities from oxygen minimum zone, Eastern Pacific Ocean - ETNP201306PF45B (SPAdes) (version 2) | ecosystem: Environmental > Aquatic > Marine > Oceanic ... | reverse complement strand
GCAAATGCAGCGGCAGCTAATGCTGTAATCATCAAAGTGCCAATTAACTCAAATCCTGGAAGATAAACTCCCCTGATGTAAATCGTCATAGTCTGAATTTGGTAATTAGGTATTCCCTCGGTTCTAACTGAATATTCCGAAGTGGCTTTGAATTGTAAAGAGAAATACTTGTCAGTCCAGCCTTGGTTCTTTGGAGTTCTCATCTGAACTCGAATCTTATCAGGAGGTGCTTGTGACTCAATCTCAACGCTGACTAATGGAATACTGAGTTGGAAACCGTCATCGTTCAATTGATCGTAATTTTCTATCTCGATATTGAACCGGTCTAATGCATTCCCATCGTTATAGACATCGAACACTAAGTTGTAATCCACCTTAGGCCGTAATTGAAGGAAGGCTACTTCAGATGCGACTCGGAGTCTGCTAAATTGTCGAATGATTGCCATGACATTTGCCGCGGATGGTTCGCTGGTCACAGGGACTCCGTTGGCCATTGTAACTTCTGCACTGATACTAACTTGGTGTTGCCCTTCAGGTGCCCTGAGCTCTGCCCTAACCAATACTTGGAAGGAGACTTCCGAGCCGCCACCAATAGACATTGTAGCAGGGCCTGAATAAGCCAAAACTCCTGCTTGAATCTGAATCCTTACCTTTTCTTGATGAACGGTTGGGTTTTCTATTCGGCAATTGATAATGCTAGACCTGGTTGCACCAGGATACACGTCAATTGGCTGGGGTTGATCGCATGTTAAGGTGATATCAGGCACCGCACCTTGGGCTTGTACAGGAGCGGCTGCAGCCCAAGTGCTGAGGAAGTAAACCAACAGAATCATTAGGGCAGGACGAACCTTGTTTGCAGTCCTCATCACCTAGCCCCCGTATCAGGCCGTATTTATGGGTTAGCACAGTTGGCTTCGGTATGGGATATTTTCAATCTACTCTAGAGGCTTTACAAAATCGTCAATTTCTAAGCCGTAATATGTGAAAATTGGATTGGTTTTGTACTAATTTTGTGGTGGACCCGACCGGATTTGAACCGATGACCACTCGGTTATGAGCCGAGCGCTCTAACCAACTGAGCTACGGGTCCTGTGCCTACCTCAGAGGTAACTGCGAGATGAACCTTATTCCCCGAGGAGGAGAATTTGATGATTGGAAAATAACCAAAAATATTCATTTCAATTGCTAGTAATTTTCTGTATTGCAACACTTAACGTTCAAGCACATGAGACATATCCGCAACACATGGCGAAGCTTTGGGTCATGTTCTTCACTTCCCTCCTACTTGTGTCAACTATGAATTTCTATGCAGTTATCCGCGAACCGGATATGATAGACATGGACGAAATTCATGAATATCCAAGAGAGACTGTCAAGGTTCAGGGGGTCCTCACTAGTTACGTGGTGGATCCGTATGGCGAACAAGCAGACAGAATAGACTTACAGGTCAGAGAGGTGGAGGGACATTCTGTAGTTGAAGTTAGATGGTTTGTGGATAGGAATAACGATATCCCCCCAATAGGTACAATCATCACAGTAGAAGGAGAAGTTACCGAATGGAATGGAAGAATTTGGTTATCCTCTAATGGATATGGGGCTATTCGGTGCGCGGATACTGATTGCGAGGGTGTTGAGTACACTGCCATGCAATTAGTAGAGGTTGCCATGCAACCGCAAACTTTTGCAAATATGTCTGTCAGAGTTGATGGTTACCTCTCGGAATCTCTGGAGCCGGATGTCACGTATCATTCCTTGAGCCTGATGGATAACCCCTCCTATGGTAATGCAGACCACTTACTATACATGCAGATTGAGGGGCGTGTAATTGACTGGATAGAGGCAGGTAGTCATGTCGAAGTTTCAGGGTGGCTCCAATACGACCAACGTTCCTTACGCTGGAGGCTACTTGTTCAAGCAACATCTGTAGAGGTACTGAATAATGGTTCAACTGTAGATTTATCTTGGGAACTAGAACCATACACATTGACGTATGAAGTTGGCAAGCGTGTTTCAATTGACGGCACGGCAACCGAATCTTCTGGCTCATGGTGGCTAACTGGTGATGCCCCAACCGATCGCCTATGTTTGCTTCCTTCAGTTGAAGACCTTGATTCAGGTTTGGAAGGAAAAGTTAGTACTTGGACTGGACGTTTGGTTTGGTCTACAGATGAAGCACTGGTTTGCTTGGACCGAAGTTACGGAGTGACTGATGATAATTCAGGTAGTCAACTAAGTGATGATGCCACGCCCTTACTTGATGTGGCGGAGAATCCCTTTGCATATCTAAACCAAAATCACACTTTTGAAGGATGGGTGACGGACCCCATATCTCCTGATTATGACAAAGGGTATGTCGGTGATGGCCCAGACTATTATGCTAGACAAACCAAACTAAGATTACATTTGATTGGGGAACACGCAGAATATATCGAAGGTGGGCAATCAATTCGATTCAACGCTACAATAATTTGGTCTGAAAGCGAAGGCCGTGTGATTCTTGAGGCTCGTTCTTGGACACTCGGACAAGCTCCCGAACCAAACACGCTCAACTGGGGAGATGGGTATAACTCATGGAAATGGGACATAGGTAAACTGGTGGTAATCAATGGTGAGGCTGTGATGGACGAAGATGGGAATCAGTGGATTCAGAGATCTGGTTCCGAAGAGAGAGTTTGTCTCTTAGGAGATGGAAGTGAAGCAAGTCAACAAGAATCGATTGGCGAACCTATAGATTGGACTGGTAGACTTTCAACCGCTGAGGACTTTGTGGGAAATACAATGCAATTTTGCATTGACATTAGATGAGGTGTTCAAATGGACCCGTGGCTAATCGATTTTGGTTGGTTAATAGGTTCATTTGTATTCGGTATTTTTCTTGGCTGTTTAACAGGGTTAATCCCCGGTTTCCACGTAAATAACGTTGCTCTGATTGCCTTATCGCTATCGCCCGTTGCTGTCGGAATAGGAATTCCTTTGGACGCTGTTGCGGGAATAATCGTCGCCTGTGGAACTGTTCATACATTTTTGAATTACATACCAAGCGCATTAGTTGGTGCGCCAGATGACAATATGGCTCTAGCACTTTTACCAGGGCATAGGATGTTGATTTCGGGTCAAGCCGCCCAAGGTGTCGCTTATTCTGCTCGGGGTTCCCAAATGGGAATGTTAATGTCAATCCCACTGCTAATTGTTGCCCGTCTTCTCTTTGGAGAAAATCCAGGATTGGGATTATACGAAGCAAGTCGTGACCAACTCCCTTGGCTTCTGTTATTCATTTCGATTTTCCTGATATTGACTGAAACAACTAGATTGCCTTGGCCAGTTTGGTCACAAAAAGTAACCAAGAGGTTGAAATGGCCACTCAAGAAACCTCTAGAGTTTACTATTCCAATGGGCCGCCTAAGTATCAGAAGAAGGTATGACGCTATCGATTTCCGTCTTGGCGAGAGTTCAAGGGCCGCTGGAATCTTAGTCGCAACCGCTTATTTTCTACTAACAGGATTTTACGGCTGGGCAGTGTTCGAATTACCTGCCCGCTCACCAGTTGGAATCCCTTCTGCATCACTTCTATTCCCAAGTCTTGCAGGATTATTCGGCATTGCAAATCTAATTGACATTTATGTGACTACAAGCGAAATTCCTCCACAAGAACAAAATTGGGAAATGCCGGACCCGAAGCCGCTAGCAGTCCCTACTTTTCTATCTGCAGTGGTTTCATCGGTTATGGCTATCCTACCTGGAATGACTGCTGCCCAAGCGACTGTTGTGGTGATGAGTGCCAGAAACTTTTGGGGTAAGTTGACCGACCCAAATTACATTCCAGCAGATTTTGAACATGGCACCCAACCTGGATTTGAACAGATGCCTCAAATGATGGCGTTTGAGGGCATGGATGAATTAGAGGATGATGACAGATTATTATTCCAGGAGGCTCTTTCAGAAGCAGGAGCAACTCCAGATCTAGATTTGGTCAACAATAACCAACAAAGAGACCTAGAAATTATTGCAATTCTTTCCTCTGTAAATACTGCTGTTACAGTCATGGTTCTAGGGTTCCTTTACATGGTTGGTAGGCCACGATCTGGTGCCGCATTAGCTCTCAATATGATGTACCCAATTGACCTCTGGAATGCGGTTGAACCACCAGCGGATTTCGTCAGACTACTAGCGATAACAGTCGCCTCAGGATTATTCGCAGTACCTGTAATGATTGAGGTTGGAAAAGGTATGCTGAAATTGCATGAATTAGTTCCATTGAGATCACTTGTTATCTCCGTAACCGTATTCATAACAATCTTGGTTTGGATTTCAACTGACTGGATAGGCGTTGGAACATTGATCATAGGTACAATGATTGGTTTAATGGCTCCAAGAATAGGTATTAGAAGGTCTCACGGTATGGGAGTGATTTTAGTACCAATAATGATCTACACATTTGCCAGAGAATTGGATGCGTTTGGATTTGCATAGGCTGTCAATCACATAGAATCTCTTATTTCCTTCCTGTACTCGTGGAAGGTTAAGAGTGATACTATGGACAACCAACAGAAGGCAAGTGCAATTGCAGTCATCGGACTACTGTTAATCGGAATCAACTTTCTCGCTTTAGCGCCCTTTGTAGCAGGGCAAGTTGAAGCAGGAGTTGCCGATACAGTAGCGGATGGCTACGATGGCTATGATGACGATGGAAACGAAAACTACACCGCCGATTATGATGATGAATGGCTGGTATCAACCTCGGAGAGAGTTTACTTTGCATACTCTCTAGATAACCCCGAGGGCGTAGATGCAGGAGAAGCACACGAATTCACAAGAATGGGACCCTTCATCTACGAGGTCACGGCAACTAGAGAAATTTTAGATTTCAATTATAATGCAGGGGAAATAACTTATTCTGAATACGAAAGTTTTGAGTGGTGTGAGACCTGTACTTGGAATGATAGCAATGGAGATGAACACAACTCTGTACCGGGTTCAACTGAAATAACCCAAGTCAATATCCTATGGAATACTCAGAGAATCGCTGGAATTTCAACAGGTATACTCTATGGTGAAGTGTTTGCTAAGGCAGGATTTGCTAACAGCATGATTGCTAATGATTTGCAAAACCGAGCGCCTTCAATTTGGGCGGCTGAATCAATAGACGGCATGGTCACTGAGTATGAGAATGGACTACAAGATGCTGGTTACAATGAATCAACAGCAGCTGCAATAGCCGCCCCGGTTATTCTAGACCTAGTATATGATAATTGGAATTCATCCTCTGGAATGGGTGTAATGGATCCTGATTTCTCCCTCTCAGCAGATTCAATCCTTCACACAGCAGTTGACCCTTCAACGGGAATTTGTATTGCATTAACTTGTGAAATAGGACCTATGCTGATTGCGGGCATGGGAGAACCAAGTGAAACGGTCACTCCAATGCGTGCAGCACTTCTTGGATATGGTTCTACGGATCCTGTTGAGTTAACTCACATGGACTGGGCTGTTTATGCACTTGCTGGACAGGAATTCCTATCCGCCGGAGGTATGGCTGATTTAACCCAAGTAGACAACCTACGAGAGAGGTTGGACGCAGTCAGTGGAGTGGATATTTCGAACCCGGATGTATTGAATGGGGTTATTTTCGGAACTCCAGATGCAGACATTCCAAACGGACTTCTTTCGGTTTCGGACTACAGTGGTATTCCATTGAATGGAGTAGCGCTTTTCCTATTGGGCGCGGATGCTGATTTGTTTGGAACAATGACAACTTATGGCATTGGCCTGACACAATTACTTGGATTATCCACTTATGCCGGAGAATGGATTGGTTTGTCGGGTACTCCAACTGAATTCGAGATGATTCTAGCTGGTGGCCAAGGTACATTGAATGCCGATGATTGGTGGCAAATCTCCTTTGGTGGCGAAGAACCAATTGCAGGTGGATACATACCAATAGGCCTTAATCGAGGAGATTTCGAAGGTCAAGTCGACATGGATGTCGCTAAGGTACAGGAGATCCTTTACACATCTCCTTATGCTTTGACTTCCGACTTTGCTAGTATTTTCATGTATGGAGAACTATCCGGAAGCACACTCCCCACAGAAGAAGGGGCGGAAACAACCGATTGGAATGATGCGTATGTAGCTGGGTTGTATGACATCTCTGAAGCAGATGCAGCCGCTGTTCGAAGTTGGGTAGCGGATTTCATGTTCGACCAAGTCATTGGCGCATTATTGGGCTTCCAATACGGTGGATCTGCTTACATAACCCAGCCAGTCGATAACTGGTTGTTTGGCTGGAGAGATATCATCGTGGCCGATGTTGTTTATGGAGAACCTGACAATATGGCCTTAGGTTGGGTAAGTCTCGAAACAAATGAAACATACTTTGGCTCGGATAGCGTGACTACTGGAGATTATGATGTATATGTCGCAAGCACAGAGGGCGATGACATGGGTCAAAGATTGCGCCAGGGCTACATCAATTCTGACGGAGACGGACATTGTGATTTCAAGTTGAATTCCGATGGAACAATGGCAGATGCAGACTCAAGTGGAATGTACCCATGTCAAGAAGGCGAATTGTATGGATTCACTGAGCACCTCCCTTGGAGGGCTCCGCACAGGGAGACTTCCACTCTTGGATTACTATCAGCCCATGTCGGTAACGACAACACTGTAGTTGCTGGTGCTGTGGGTGGGGTCGCAGACAGTGAAAATTCGTTCAAGGTCAACCTTGTAGGATATGCAATGGCTGAATCAGTACCTGGTGATATGGAGACATACAAAGGAATTGAGATGAGGGCGCACACTGTAAACCTAGATCCTTCACAAAACCAAATACAAGCCAAGTTAATTGGCTCTGCATCCTATGTCGATGTGCTACCTGGTGCATTACCAGTATACTTTGGTTCAAATGTGGATATCAAGGTAGAACCAGTTACGCAAGTAGCGATGTACGGGAAATCCGTCTCGATGTTCCACCTAGACCTGAGAGGGCCCGGAATGCTAAATCCTGAGATGGGCGTGGATACTCATCCTGTATTCGAAATTCATACCTTCTCAGAAATTGCAGATGAAGATGCTGAAACTTTCCAATGCAAGGTCCTGGACAATATGGAACCGATGTATTGGACCGATTTTGGTGGAAGCGGAGATTGTGAATTGGAAGGCACAGCAGTAATTGATGGTGTGACTGCAGTATTGTATCTTGCAAGCATAGCTATGATTGCAATTGGTTCATTAGGAATGGCTGGAATTGGCCCCATAAGTTCATCGAAAGATGAAGAATGAGAGTGTGAGCCAACTTCGGCTGGCGTAGCCAGCCGCGGGTACGCATGCGCGAAGGGTTCAATCGTTGAACTCTATGCGTAGGGCCAATGGAAAGGCGACTAGCAAGGCTTTCAATGGCCATGGTGATTATTTTCGCGGGAAGTCTATTTCTACCATTACAAAATATCCCTCTAGAAAATTCTGAAGTCAATCTTGATACAAATAAAAATTCTTCATGTGTAATTTGTATCAATGAACTAATGCCAAATGCAGATGGATCGGATCAAGGAATTTTTCCTCAGGGCGAATGGGTTGAGTTATTCAATACCGGCTCTAGCTCTGTAAGTCTTGAAGGATGGACGATTGTAGATATCGGAGGTTGGACTCATCCAATCAATGAAAATACTTGGGTTGGTTTCTCTGATTTACCCACGCCTTACCTCATAGAGCCAGGTGCATACGTTGTAATTGCAGAAAACGAAATCGGTACCTTAAGACTAAACAATGGTGGAGAGACTGTTTATCTGAAAGATTCACAAAATTCTGTAGTTCATGAAATTACAACAGGTCAAGCAGGAAATGGGGTTTCAAAGATATCCTCTGGAAGCAATGGAGAATGGGTAGACTCTGAACAACCTACACCAGGAGCGGAGAATTCAGCAGGAGAACCCGTGGACGAACCTGACCCCCCAACACCAAATGACTTGACTCGAATAATGATGGTCCCTAATGGTGCAGAAGTCACCGGACTACATGTTAATTCAATTGGTAACTTATTCGTTAGTGCTATGCACCCTAACGACCCATACAAAGCAACAATAGGAGTTGTAAATGAATTTGATTGGAATAACCTCCCTGAAACTTTTTCAGAACTCCCTTCAACAAGTAGCCAAACGGACATTTGGCATGGGATCAGAACTTCCGTAGGCACCTACCAGGTATTGTTACAATCTGGCGATTCGCTTAGCAGCGGTGAACTTGCTGGTGGGATTTATGCCGCTGATGATGGGGCTTTGTTGTTCACTAGTGAGAAGCCTGATTTCAACGTCTTTGTACCTACGAATTCAGAAGGAACGGAGGGCTACCTCTATTCAACTTGGGAAAGTCGTCCAGCTGGAGTTAGCCAATTACATCTAGAATGGAACGAAATGTCTGGCGAATGGGATACTATTGGCGGTAAAATGCTAGACCTAAGCGGGATTAATGGGGGCTGGGTCTTATGCTTTGGTTCATTGAGCCCATGGGGAACACCACTTCTGTCTGAAGAATTATATTTTGCTAACACAGAAGATTGGAATAATCCAAACTACAATTATCACCAAGACCAACTTGAGCTAGAAGACTATCTTGGATACTATCCAAATCCGTATGATTACGGCTGGATTATCGAAGTCGAGAATGCAGATTCCGCAAATCCTCTGTTAGAAAGATTATATCCTCTTGGCAGATTTTCACATGAAAATGCACAGGTAATGCCCGACAGGAAAACCGTATACTTGTCTGATGATGAACAAGCGACTGTTTTGTTCAAATTTATTGCTGATTCAGTAGGAAATTTGGATTCAGGAACACTATACGCAGCAAAGGTAAACCAAGACTCAGGAACTAATCCCGCTACAACTGGATTTGATGTAACTTGGATCGAATTAGGGCATTCAAATTCTGCCCAAATCACAAGTTGGATTAACCAATATGATGGAATAGATACTACTGACTTTGTCAATGGTCAGAATTCGTATATCTCTGATCAAGAAATCAATGATTGGGCAGAGCATCGACTTAACGACGACCTTGATGGAGATGGTAATGTTGGCTTTGCAGCTGATAACAAAGTGGCTTTCTTAGAATCAAGAAAGGCAGCGGCTGCATTAGGTGCAACCGCTGAATGGAATAAAATGGAAGGAGTGGTGTTTAACGATAACTCTCCTGAATACTTGTATATGGCTATGTCAGATATCAGAAATGAAATGACTGACTCTTCTGGAGACATACGACTATCGGAAAATCGTTGTGGCATAATTTACAGATTAGAAGTAAACGAACAATGGGATGTCACTAGAATAGAACCGGTAGAAGCCGGCGGAAGTTATTCATCTGGTCAATGTGAAGTAAACAGAATAGCCGGCCCAGACAATCTTGCAGTACTGAATGATGGTAGCCTGTTGATTGCGGAAGACACTGGGAAGCATCAAAATAACATGTTGTGGCATTGGAAACCACCTGCTTCACCTTCAGATTGGAATAATCAATATGACGTGAAATTTACCAGAATTATGCCTGGTGAGGTGCCCAATCGGGATAATGATTGGTTTGAATTGACAAATACAGGTGATGAAAAGGTAAGTCTAACAGGTTGGACTATCGAAAGAATTAGATCGACAACACCTTGGATTTCAACATTTAATGAATTAGAAATTCCTGCAGGAGGTTCCGTTGTATTTTCAGAAAACCCGAGTAATCTATTGTCTGATGGAGGAATCAGCGCTCTAGATGGTAACGTATTGATGAATAATATGCCATGGTTAGTGGACTCTGGAAGTTCTCTTCAACTAAAATCCCCAGATGGAACGGTTATTGACACAGTTGTTTATGGTGGAGGTGATGCCGATGTTGAGGGCTGGAATGGTGCTGCAATATCGGTACCAGGAGACGGGACTCCGGGACTTATTTTGATGCGCGGAACTGGCTGTGGAGATAATCCCGATACAGACACAGGTGCCGATTGGGAATACCGATGGATTAGAATTGGGGCTTCCACATTTTGCGATGGTGGTACAATTACCACGGAATCATCGTCTAGCGTAACTGCATCTGTAGGGCCAGATTCTGGCTTCAATGATCTTTTAGGTTGGATTGATGAAGCAGAGACTTCAATTCATTTACATGTCTATCAATTCATGAGTCCGGACCTTACAACCGCATTACTGAATGCAATAAGCCGAGGAGTAAGCGTTACTATTCTATTAGAAGAAGGGATTCTGGACGGAAGCAGCACGAAAAATAATCAAAAAGGACACGCGCAAATTCTGCACGATGCTGGAGCAACTGTTCTTTGGATGGAAGACCCGAGTGTGATTAGCTCACCTTACACCTACATACACAGTAAGGTTGCTGTGAGAGATTCCGAAAGTGTTTGGATATCTTCTGGTAACTGGAAGGACACTAGCATCCCTCCTGATGGCATTGGAAATAGAGAATGGTCAGTTTTCATTAATTCAGCCTCTTTTGCAAATCTAGTTTTGTCACGGATGGCTTGGGATGAAAATTCCAATCATCTCCATATTTCACCACACTCATCTAGGCATGCTCCTACATTTGATTGGGAAATGGAAACTCCTATTCATGATGGTCAAACAACTCCTGTGACAACATATACAGGTTCACAAGAAATGAAACTGATGACTTGCCCTGATGATTGTGTAAATGGGATAATTTCAATGATTGATTCCGCAGATACATCAATTGAACTTTCACTGCAATATCTAGATCTAGATTGGTACTGGGGTTTTGGGGA
>Ga0208763_1000285_pt1 | contig 10775 bp, 4 predicted proteins | sample ETNtaG_20_FD_185756 | JGI IMG/M metagenome (GOLD analysis project Ga0208763, IMG submission 185756) | Marine microbial and viral communities from oxygen minimum zone, Eastern Pacific Ocean - ETNP201306PF45B (SPAdes) (version 2) | ecosystem: Environmental > Aquatic > Marine > Oceanic ... | reverse complement strand
CGTTGTTGTTGATATGGTTGATGCTGGGTTCTCTGATGTTACCAATGGTAGGAGCGAGTAGCGAATCTGCTAACGAAGAAATTCCCGCTCAATTCGGTGACCTAAGCGATTTCACTCCCGAACAGGATGGTCATGCATATATTTTCAATGATGAACAAAATCCAGTTTATTCGGCATTTGGCTATCTAAAAAAGCAGTGGATTGAAAATGGATATCCAAACTTAATTGACCCTTTTGCGGCTTCTTCCCAGAACTCACGGTCTAGCAATGGCACTTGTTCAAATGCATGGCAAGTCGATGATACGGACACCTTTTCCACATCTAGTGGGTTAGTTTCAGCCACAGTAAAGAAAATATCTGCAAACTCAGCTATTTTTGTTGAGGATGGAGTAGTTATTCCCTCAACAACACTCAATGACATAACATCGACTTGGGAATCAACAATTTACCCAACAGATACTACCTACTTCGGGACCGCTCCTGATGTGGACAATAATTGTCAGATTGAAATCCTAATTTTCCAAATCGATGGCGGAGGTGGCATTGGAGGTTATTTCGACCCCAACGTTGCCAATCAAAGAGAAATTATGTTTGTTGATTCAGGTGATTTAAGTTGGAGAAACACGATTATTGCTCATGAGTTTCAACATCTTCTTCACAATGCCAGAGACCCATTCGAGTACATTTGGTTAGATGAAGGGGCTGCTGATATGGCAGCTTACCTCTGCTTTGGTGTGACCAACACCATCTCAGGGCATGCAAATGAATGGTCACAAAATGCCAACATGAGTGTTCGTTGGTGGAATCAAAGAATAGCAGATTATGGTGGAAGTTTCATGTTTGTGATGTATTTAGCCGACAAACTTGGAGGAGGTACAGCGATTTCTAGACTGGTTGCCGACACTGCTACAGGCGGAGTCGGAGTTGAGAATTTAGCAAGAAATCCTGAACCCGGTTCAACTGCAATAGGAACTACCATGTCGGATATTTTCGCTAATTTCACCGCTGCAGTCAGCCTCGATAGTGCCCAAGGTGCATTTGGATTTTCAAATATCGCAATGACCGCAGGATGTGTTACCGGATTTATTTGCAAAGTACAAATGAGTGGCTATCAAGATCAATGGCAATCGACCTGGGTTAGTCCTTCACAAGAACTTGAGGGATGGGGAATGAGGGCTTACAAGTTTGCGGGAGGAACTGGGGCTCCGCTTAATTTAATGGTTCAACCAACCAATTTTGGAGTCACTGGAACTGTAATGATCAAAGATTCTGCAACCGGAAGCTGGACCATGGATAGATTGAGAATTGATTCTGCAACCGGAGCAGGTACGGCCTTAGTTCACGGATTTGGCAACACATCGAGTGAAGTTTGGGTAATTGTGTGGTATGAGTCGCAAGTCACTGATTGTGATTACAACTTTGCTAGTTGTGGCATTACAACCGGCTCTTATCCAACTACAGACATTGTAGTCCAAGCGGGGCTGATTACAAGTCCAGCAGAAGTGGACATAATCGAAGTTACAACTTTCGATAGAGATGAAAATAATCTAGACGATAGTGTCCAAATCGATTTACAGGTCACCTCAGATGCATTCTTTGAGATTATTGAGGTAACATTTGAGGCCTTTGTCAATAATACATTACGTGATACAATAACATTCTCGATGACTGCAGGTAATAGTGTCCCGAACCCAGAATCAATCTGGTTTACTCCGCCTGAAAGTGGGGACTGGACTTTTGGAGTAGACATTAGAGATGTAAGTGGAGAGATTACAGATACAGCATTTACTCTTCCAATTGCACTTGGGAATATGGAACCTGTAGCAAGTGGATCTACATCAACAGGAACTACTCAAACATGGTTACCTGTAAATTTCTTTGGCGGTGGTTACGATGTCTGGGGATTTGGCCAGATTAACGGATCCTACGGGCATAATCAAACACCAATGGCCTACAATTGGGATTTGGGAGATAACACTACTTCAAGCCTAAAGAATCCAATTCATTACTACAATGAGACTGGCACTTACAATATTCAACTAAACGTGGTAGACATTGGTGGATTCTATTCTCAAACTCAAACATGGATAGTAAATGTAACAGATACAACAGAGCCAATTCCGGAGATTCAGGTCGACGGAGTCCCGATAACCGATGAAATTGTACTTTTCACAGACCAAAGGGTACTTTTCTCTGCTAGAGGCACGTTAGATAACGTACCCCATGATGAAATTGAGTTCACATGGAATTGGGGAGATGGAAATGACGAATCAGGTGTTGGACTAGTTGAAGCCAGCCATGCTTATGTCGATGGTAGCGCTGAAGGGACAGTTTACACTTTGACTCTGATAATAAATGACGGAACTTTTGTGGTGGAAGAGCAAATTTATGTCAGAATCTTGAATCGTATACCTCGACAAATTTTCGATGAAGAGTTACAAACATACACCCTAACTCCTCTCCAAATGCCAGATATTTTCACAGATGATGATGGGATAATTGTAGAATACCGATGGGATTTTGATTCAGGAGTTAATTTCTCCACAGGAGGTATGACACCCACTTCTGACTTCTCGCAAACTATTTCTGTTGACCAAAATCCAACTGTTGGATGGAATACGCCTGGCATGAAAACGGTAACTCTTGAAGTTACAGATGACGATGGAAATACGTCCGCGACCATAATAATGATTCGTGTATTGAATCAGAGGCCAGTTGCAGTATTCGATCGGCCTTCTGATGGAACAGTTGAAACTGAATTCTTCTTCGAGAGCTTATCCTTCGATCCCGATGGAGATACCTCTCTGCTAGAGACACGATGGGAGATTTCAAATTTAGAAGAAGAAATTGTCAATTCATCATCGATTTACTATACATTTACTGAACCTGGATTGTATACGGTTTCCTTGACCGTTGTCGACGAACTTGGAGCAGAATCTGCTACCAAATCCTATCAAATTAGAATTGCAAATCCTCTTCCAGTTCCAATGATTGAATTCTCTCAACCCAGTGAGAATGGTAGTGCCTTACTCAATATCCCCACCAATGAGGAAGAAGTAACTTGGTGGGTTCCATTCGTATCTAGTGGAGGGGCTTTCATTGCACCAAACTGTCCATTGAAGCTGGATGGTTCGGGAAGTTTTGACTCGGACCCTATTTTTGCCGGAAAATCATCAACAGATCCAACCAATTCAGATTGGAATGGTATAACCCGCTGGATTTGGGATTTTGGAGATGCAACACCTCAATTAGAGGGGCCAATAGTTTGGCACTCTTGGAATCGCCCTGGAACCTATATTGTGACTTTGACAGTGGTGGACGGATTTGAAACGGGAGACACCAATACAACTTCATTTACAGTTTATGTATCAAGTGCCCCAGAAATTGAATCGATAGACCCAATTGACTCTGATTACGTAACAGAGGGAGATTTAGTAATTTTGAATCACAGCGCATATGATATAGACCTAGACGAGGGAATCGACGCTTGGTTAGATTCTGATGCTAATTTCGATAGCGATGGAGATGGGGTAACAACCAACGACAAAGATATCAGTTTGACCGGAGAGTTGTCCGTTGATTGGGACCTCAACGCAATAATCGATTCGGACCAAGACGGAAATCCCGAAAATGATTTCCTTTGGGCAAATATGACTTGGGACCAAACTGGAGAAGTACGGCTAATATTGCAAGTATGTGATGGTGTTGGAGTTTGTAGTTCTGAGGACTATATCATAAGTGTACTTTCTGCAGACAAGGAGACTCAGCAAAAGTCGTGGGATGAATTGACTTGGAGAGATTTCATTCCCAATAAAGAGAGTGGTGGCCTTCTAGCACTTGTTGCCATGGTCCTTGTTCTAGGCTGGTTAGTAATGAGGCAGAAAGATGAAGAAGAGATTGATGCCGAGGAAATGCTTGAGACCTACGATGTCCAGGAAGTAGAAGCAGAAGGCGGTCTACCAGGCATGGATCAGCATACACCTCCTCCACAACCGAAGTATCTGACGGTTGACGAAAGAAGGAACAAAGAGTCTGGATACGTCCGCCCCATCAGAACTCGGAGGCGCTGAATTGAATAATTTCGTTCAGAAAATTTTTGCAGGAGGATTTAGCCTAGGGCTACTTGCCCCAATGCTTGCTATACTTCTTGTCTCGGTAAGCCCAGTTGTGGCATCAGGAAACGATTGTTCTGTATCTCCCGATGTTGGATTTGACTCAACTCTTGCCGAGGTTGTGGAAGTTGATGATGACCCTTGGAATTGGTGGGGCAATCCCACTCCGGAGATAGAACTTGAGCCACTAAGTGAGGATTTGTATGTTGAAATTGACCTTAAATCAATGCACTCCCAAGCTTTGCGCCTTGAGTTAATTACAGGTTACTCTTACACATTTTGTGTGGAGTTTCATTTAGATCCAGATAACCCTCCAACAGATGACCCTAAGGGTGATGTGTATCTTTTTGATTCTGCAAATTGGTTTCGATACCAGCAAGAATATGACATGGTAAATAGTGAGTTCCAAACCCCTGAGGAGATTATGGATTTCATCCCGGTTGAATGGCGTGACATGGTAGTTTTCCTTCCATTTAGAGACACCCATGCTTACGAAAATAAACGAGCTACTAGCTTCTCTACTGCACTAGATAATGACAAAAAATCGTTTGTCTCCTTCTTTGGAAGTGGTGATGATTCGGAATACTTTCTTGCTTTAGATAGTTGGAATAATACCAGGCCCAATGATGCTGCAGCGGTAGATGGAGACATGATTGTTCAAGTTTGGATAGATGTTGAAGAACGATTAACTCTACCTAAGTTTACTGCTTACATATTGGTTGGATTGCTACCTTTAAGTTGTGTTATTGTTCCAATACTCCTTCATTCCAGGTATCACTCAAGTGGAAATGAGGCAGTTGAGGAACAGAAAGAATTGGTGCCTTTGTTGGAACAGTAATCAATCGTAATTGAGCATCTCCCAAGCGATAAGTAGGTCAGATGCGTTTATTCTTCCTTGAGATGAAAGATGAGACCCTGTCTCCATAGTGGAATAAACTAGTTCTTGATTTAGTAATGGAGCGTGAATTCTAGTCCAATCTCCTCCCGCTCCTATTCCCATGATGGCTGTTTTGTTTTCTGATTCTTTAATCATCCATGCAGCTTCAAAAAGCTTCAATGCAGAATTTTTCCCATTAGTGATGTAGCATACTTTGATGATATCGCCAGAATCTGACATTTCCTCTATGTCAGAAATTATTTCTGATGCACTGCTGGGCTCATCTTGGAAATGAGTTGAAGAAATGACATTGGTTTTTCCACTAGCAATTTTTCTTAGTTCAGTACGAGTTTTTGAATCAATGTCAGACTCGAGATCGATCCAACTTACACCACTATCGATAGCGGCCCTCAGGACAGAAATTCTCTCTTCTTCTGTTCCCGGGAAATGACCTCCTTGCCGTTCAGGACGACAAGTTAGAACAACTGGTAAATCGATACCTCCTTTGAAAGCATCTAACGCCTGAGATAAATCAACTGAATCAAACGGTTTTGGGATGTATTCGGGTGGTGAATAAGTAGTCCTTCTCGGATCTTTTTCCTCTTTTGAGTCGCTATCGGATTGAGGTTCAGAGAATTTTTCTTCGACCCAAAGTTTGTCTAGGCGAACTTCGCAAAGGTCAGCGCCTACAGCGGTAGCTCTGGCTGCATCTGCGAGCATTTCATCAACTGTGCAACCGGAGAGGGTTACACAGATGGTCGGTCTTCGCATCGAGTCGGCGACCGGAGAGGTCTGTTTAACCATATTTGTTAGGCTATACCCCTCCTTTGGAGGGGTGAATCGATAGATTTACCCTTAATTTACGAATTTTTACCACCCTCACTAGGGAGTATTGATTAACCTCCCCTTGTTAGTAAATTAAGTAGACGCCTGAGGGTTCCTATGGAACCCTCAGAGAATTGGAGATGGAATTATGGCTGACGAGTATGGAGCAGATAGCATTCAGGTCCTTGAAGGCCTAGAAGCGGTACGAAAAAGACCTGGAATGTACCTAGGCGACCCTCATGATGGTTCGGCACTGCACCACTGCATCTGGGAAGTGGTAGACAACTCAGTCGATGAACACCTAGCAGGGCACACGGATTCAATTGAAATAACACTCAACCCGGACCACTCGCTCTCGGTCAGAGATTATGGGAGGGGGATTCCAGTAGGAATTCACGAGGAATTCGGAATTTCTGCAGCTGAAGTGATAATGACCAAATTGCATGCAGGAGGAAAATTTGACAATAGTTCGTACAAAGTTTCTGGGGGTCTGCACGGGGTTGGAGTGTCTGCAGTGAACGCCGTTTCAGAATGGATGGAGATGACGATTCACCGAGATGGAGTGATTTATTTTCAACGTTATGAAGCCGGTGTGCCAGTAGAGGCATTGAAGGAGATTGGGAAGTGTGAAGACACAGGGACCTTGATAGCATTCAAGCCTGATTTATCCATATTTACAGATATTGTCGAGTTTGATTTTGAAGAGATCGATACTAGAGTGGGTGAAACTGCATTTCTAAATGCGGGACTGAAAATTGCAATCGTCGACCTTAGAAGTTCTGAGGCGCACACTTCAGAACACCTGTACGAGGGTGGGCTTGCGGAATATGTGAGTCAACTCAATGAGAGGAGAGAGGTTTTGCATGAAGAAGTCATCACAATCAAAGGCGAAAAAGAGATTGAGAAGGGCGAGGTCGAAGTCGAGTTAGCACTACAATGGTCTGATGCCTTCAGCGAGTCGATTCGGTGCTATACCAATATCATAAGAAACAAAGACGGGGGCACTCATATGTCTGGTTTGCGAACTGCTCTGACCAGTTCTGTTAACTTGTATGCAAAGAAGAAGAAGCTTCTCAAAGGGGATGCGTTGTCTGGTGATGACGTACGAGAAGGCTTGGCAGCAGTGGTAAGCGTCAAGCATCCTGATCCTTCTTTCTCATCCCAAACTAAAGATAAGTTGGTGAGCAGCGAAGTTACAGGGATTGTTCAGACGATTGTTTATGACAAACTAGGTGAGTTCTTCGAAGAAAATCCATCAGTTGCGAAACAGATTGTTGAGAAGGCACTACTTGCATCCAAGGCGAGGGAGGCGGCGCGAAAAGCCAGGGACCTCACTCGTCGAAAGGGAGTTCTAGAAGGAGGGGGGCTACCTGGGAAACTTGCCGACTGTCAATCACGAGACCCGCGCGAGTGCGAGGTTTACCTCGTAGAGGGCGATTCTGCAGGAGGTTCGGCAAAAACGGGGAGAGATCGAAGAATACAGGCGATTCTCCCTCTTAGAGGGAAAATTCTCAATGTGGAAAGGCAAAAGCATAATGCTGCAAAAGTATTCCAAAACCAAGAGATTCAGACGATGATTCGTGCACTAGGTGCTGGTGTCGGCAATCCTGACCCCGATAAAGAAGAGCAGGAAGAAGGGGTCTTCGATCCGAGTAAACTTCGATACTCGAAAATAATAATAATGTGCGACGCGGATATTGATGGCGCTCACATTAGAACACTGATGTTGACGTTTCTTTGGAGATTCATGAGACCTGCAATAGAGGAGGGGTACGTATTCATAGCTCAACCCCCTCTTTATCAATTGACTAAAGGAAGAGTAAGCAGATACGTATTCTCCGATGAAGAAAGGGATTCGGTTACTCTAGAGTTGCAAGGAGACAATCCAAACGCAAAAATAGGCATCCAACGATACAAGGGACTAGGAGAGATGAATCCAGAGCAACTATGGGACACTACGATGAATCCGATGACTAGAACGATGCTGAAAGTAACGGTCCAGGATGCAGAAGCGTCTGATGAGTTGTTCGAGATATTGATGGGGGATGATGTTCCAGATAGGAGAGCCTTTATCGAAAAGCATGCCAAGGAGGTGACCAACCTTGACATCTGAAGAAGGAGGAGACGTAGAATTGCCGGAAAAGAATGAGAACATCCTGAATCATTCTTTGAATGAGGAAATGAAGACCTCGTACATCAACTATGCAATGTCTGTAATCATTGGAAGAGCTCTACCCGATGCAAGAGATGGTCTGAAACCTGTTCATCGACGTGTACTCTATGGTATGCACGAAGGCGGTCACACCTCCGAGAAGAAGTATAGCAAGTCCGCCCGTTCGGTCGGGGAAGTGATGGGAAAGTACCACCCCCATGGAGACCAGTCAATCTATGACACCATGGTCAGGATGGCTCAAGATTTCTCACTGAGATATCCCCTTGTCGAGGGGCAGGGAAACTTCGGTTCCATTGATGGGGATCCACCTGCAGCAATGAGATACACAGAAAGTAGACTGGATAAAATCTCAAAACACATGCTAGAGGATATTGAAAAGAAAATAGTCGACTTTCAACCCAACTTTGACGATTCAGAGATGGAGCCCACAGTACTTCCTGCAAGGTTGCCAAATCTGCTTCTGAATGGGAGCGATGGAATAGCAGTCGGGATGGCTACAAGAATACCCCCTCACAACCTTACAGAGGTTGCGGGCGCAATTAGATTGCATATCGATACGATTCTTGAAGAGGGAGTCGATAAGAAGGAGATTCCGAATATTTCTCTTGAAGAGTACATGCAACATGTGAAAGGCCCTGACTTTCCCACCGGTGCTACAATCCATGGAATAGATGGTATCGTTGACATGTACTCCACAGGAAAGGGCAGATTCCACATACGCTCGAAGTGCGATGTCGAAGACGATTCCAGAGGGAAGAAGATCATCATTCACGAGATCCCTTACCAGGTCAAGAAATCAGACATGTTAGTACACATTGCAGATTTGGTATCAAAGGAGGTCGTAACCGGAATCAGAGACATTCGTGATGAGTCATCCAAAGAAGGGATTCGAGTTGTCATAGAGGTGAAGAACAATTCCGATCCACACGCAGTACTCAATCAGCTATTCAAATCAAGCAGATTGCAAGAGTCTTATTCTGCCAACATGATGGGTATCCTAGACGGAAGACCGGTTTTATTAACACTACCAGTAATGCTACACACGTATGTCGACCACAGAGAAGAAATCATCGAAAGGAGAGCGATTTTCGATCTTGAGAAGGCCGAATCCAGAGCTCATATCCTCGAAGGGCTTGTGAAGGCGCAAGAACGAATTGAAGATGTCCTAAAGGCTGGTAGGGAAAGCTCTGGAAGAGAGCAATTTGAGGCGATACTGCAAGGAAACGAGAAGTTGCCAAAAATCGCCAAGTTTGATTTCACAAAACTACAAGCGAAGGCAATCGCGGAACGACGTTTGTACCAATTGAGTCGCCTTGATGTGAATAAGGTAACCAATGAATTTGAAGATTTGAAAATCAAAATCGCGGATCTGAAAGATATTATTGAATCAAGAGCGAGGCGTTTGGATATATTGATCCAAGAACTTGATGAGATGTTAGAAAGCCACGGAGACGAGAGGCTATCCGAAATCGATCCAATGCCACTCTCAATGGATAGGGAGGACCTTGTTCCAGAGGAGGCGATTGTAATCTCACTTACCACTGACAACTACATCAGACACTTGCCCGTAGAGGCATTCAGACTTCAGAATAGAGGAGGGAAGGGGCTCAAGGGAGTTGCAACCAAGAATGAAGATGCACCGGCGGCGATCGTTACCTGCTTTTCTAAAGACAGGTTACTGATTTTCACTAACCAAGGGCGCGTTTACGGGCTGCGAGCTTGGGAAACTCCTCTAGCAAGTAGATATGGAAGAGGAACTCATATTCGTAACTTATTGCAAGGAATTAGAGATGATGAAAAGGTTATCTCGATACTTCCAATTAATAGAGAGCTGATAGAAAATCCTGAGGGGAATTACCTTATTTTCGCTACGAGTCAGGGGCGGGTTAAGCGAAGCAAACTTTCTGATTATGCTAAAATTAATCGAAATGGGAAATATGCTTTGAAGTTTGCAAACGATAACGATTCATTGGTACAGGTAAGACCTGCAACTGATACCGACCATGTGGTTTTGGTGTCTTCAGGCGGATATGCCTGCCGCTTCGTGCCGGCAGAAGTCAAGACCAGAACCGACCCCTCGAGTGGTGAAATTCAAACTACCCATACAGTAAGAGTACAAGGTAGAGTTAGTCAAGGCGTAAGCGGAATGAAATTACAATCAGGAGATAGTGTGGTCGGTATGATAGTAACCGACGATTTCAACACTAGTGTTCTGACCATTTCCAAATTTGGTATGGCAAAGCGTAGTCGATTAGGGTCTGGAAGTATGATTCAAGTTACTGATGAAGATGGATCAGAGGTTCTTACAGAAAGTGGAGAACCATTAATGGAAAGAGACGGCTATAGGAAGACTAACAGAGGCACAAAAGGTGTTCGAACTATGGCTCTGTCAGATGAGGACAGTATAGTTGGAGTCAGACAAGTTCCTGACCTTTCTGATCAATTATTCATGCTCACAGGAAGTGGTATGATGATTCGAATGCCTGCAACACAAACTAAGGAGACTTTGGGTAAAGTCACCAAAGGAACGAGAATAATGGAACTTAGAGGCTCGGATAAAAAATCACATGTTGATGAAATTATCTTCGTTGCTAGACTTCCAGCAGAACTTATTGATGATGGCGATGATGATTCCGAAACCTCTAGTGAAGAGGAATGATTGCAACCGCTCGGCTTAAGCCCGAATCTAAGGTCGCCGGAACACTGCGGCAGTCGCATAGCCTGGCCATTGCGCTGGATTGCTAATCCAGTGGTGTTTCACCTCGGGAGTTCGAATCTCCCCTGCCGC
>Ga0208763_1000283_pt1 | contig 10861 bp, 6 predicted proteins | sample ETNtaG_20_FD_185756 | JGI IMG/M metagenome (GOLD analysis project Ga0208763, IMG submission 185756) | Marine microbial and viral communities from oxygen minimum zone, Eastern Pacific Ocean - ETNP201306PF45B (SPAdes) (version 2) | ecosystem: Environmental > Aquatic > Marine > Oceanic ... | reverse complement strand
GCCGTTAACCCTGTTTTAAGAGAAGGGAATTCAGATAGAAGAGCTCCACAATCTGTCAAAAATTATGTAAAGGAAAACCCTCATCAAATGGGAGATTGGGATACTGATTCTAAAACTCACGTAGCTACAATGAGTAAAGGAGATTTTCATCACAATGAAAAATCAATATGTATCAATGAGGCAAAAAATGTTAAGATTATACATGTTTCTAATGATGGGAAATCTACTGTTTTAAATGATAAGATAAAACTTCAAAAAAATGAAATAATAGATGCAACATTTATGAGTAAAAAGTTGCTTGTTTCTTTTTTGAGATCAGAAATTGATAATGCTAAAGATACAGGTATTTTACTCTCATTACACATGAAAGCAACAATGATGAAAGTTTCAGATCCAATTATTTTTGGTCATGCAGTAAAAATTTATTTTGAAGATTTAATTGAAAAATACAAAGATGTTTTTTCAGATTTGTCAGTTGATTATAATAACGGTTTTGGAGATGTTTCTGATAAAATAAAAAGTTTATCTCAACCACTACAAGAAGAAATTAAGGAAGATATTGAAAAGGTTTTTCTACAAAATGCTGATCTTTCTATGGTGGATTCAGATAGAGGCATAACTAATTTACATGTTCCTTCAGATGTTATTATTGATGCTTCTATGCCAGCGATGATTAGAAATTCAGGAAAAATGTGGGACAAAAATGGTAACACTAGAGATACAAAAGCAATAATACCTGATAGCTCATATGCGGCTGTTTATTCAGCAACAATTGATTTTTGTAAAGAAAATGGAGCTTTTGACCCTACCACAATGGGAACCGTTCCAAATGTTGGCTTAATGGCACAAAAAGCTGAAGAGTATGGATCTCACGATAAAACTTTTGAAATAATTTTTGATGGTATTGTAAAAGTTATTGATGATAAGGAAAATATCTTGATTGAACATAAAGTTGAGAAAGGGGATATTTGGAGAATGTGTCAAACTAAAGATGATCCAGTTAAGGATTGGGTGAAGTTAGCCGTAAGAAGAGCTAGATTAACAAATTGGCCAGCTGTTTTTTGGTTAAATTCTTCAAGGTCACATGATTTAGAGTTAATAAATAAAGTTAATTATTATCTTAAAGATCATGATATAACAAATCTAGATATTCAAATTCTACCTCCTTATGAGGCTACACTATTTACTTTAGAAAGAGTTAAAAAAGGTCTTAATACTATTTCAGTAACCGGTAATGTTCTTCGTGATTATTTAACAGATTTATTTCCAATATTAGAACTTGGAACATCTGCTAAAATGCTTTCTATAGTTCCTCTGATGAATGGTGGTGGTTTATTTGAAACTGGTGCTGGAGGATCAGCACCTAAACATGTACAGCAATTTGTTAAAGAAGGTCATTTAAGATGGGATTCACTAGGTGAATTTATGGCTTTAGTTGCCTCTTTAGAGCATTTAGCTGAAAAGCATAACTCTGTACAAATAAAAACTATGGCTAAATGTCTTGATTTAGCAGTAGAGAATTTATTAAAAAATGGTAAATCTCCAAAAAGAAAAGTTGGTGAATTAGATAATAGGGGGTCCCATTTTTACTTAGCACTTTATTGGGCTAAAGAACTAGTTAAACAAGATAGAGATATTTCTTTAAAGAATACATTTAAAGATTTTTGTAATTTATTGAATCAAAATGAAGATACAATTGTTTCCGAGCTAAATGGTAGTCAAAGTTTGGTTCAAGAGATTAATGGTTATTATTTTCCTGATGAAGTTTTAGTTTCAAATGCTATGCGACCAAGCACTACTTTAAATAAAATAATTGATAATTTTTAGATTTACTTAAAAAATCTATCGTCAAAGTTTATTAGATATAGTTTTTTTGTTGCTCTGGTAATGGCAGTATATAACCACCTGAGATAGTTTTTGCTTAGAAACTCCTCTTTAAAGTACCCTTGATCAATAAATACTTCTTCCCACTGGCCACCTTGAGATTTGTGACAAGTTATAGAATATGCAAATTTTATCTGAACAGCATTAAAATATTGATCTTCTTTAATTTTCTTATTTATCTCTTTTTCCCCTTTGTAATCTAATGCTACTTCATTATATAATTTTTTATATTCATCATATTTAAGAGAAGGGGAATCTGAATTTATTGTATCCAAAAGAAGTAATAAATCAATGTCATTTTCATCTGGATAGTCAAGAAGCCTTATTGAAGTTTTTGCAAAAGTAAATCCATATATTTTTTTAATATCATAAACTTTTAAAATCTCAATTAAATCACCATTTGCTAAAAAACCTGCTTGATGTTCATCATTAAGCCAATAATAATTGTTTCTTACAATCATCATAATATCACCTGCAGAAATAATGTTTTCTTGCCATAATATTTCACTTCTTATTTTTTCATTGTATTGATTTGCTCTTTTATTTGACTTACAAATAATTGTAGTATTCTCAATTTCTGATTTTGCATATGCCGTTTCAATATATTCCTGAAGTTCTTCTCGCGACTCTACTTTAACAACCTCATTGTCAAGTTGGATTTTTGGGAAATCAATTATGTTTTTTTCAATTAGATTACGAATGTGAGTTGCATTTTTTAAGATTGTTGATTTTTTACTTTGCCTAACAACTGTTTTTAATTCTATTGCAATAGCCTGTTTACTATAATTCATCTCTAATAAATCTTCATTTAATGCAGGGCTTAAATCTAGATTTACAGGTGGTAATTGTGCAGTGTCACCAATTAATATTAATTTACAATCAATACCCTCATAAACATATTCAATTAAATCTTTTAATAGAGACCTATTGCCTATACTATCTTTTATTTCTTCTGCAATCATCGATGCTTCATCAACAATAAATATTGTATTTGTATGTGTATTTTCTTTTAGACTAACATAAGTGTTTCCGTTTTTGTTTCTTTTTATCCAGTATATCTTTTTATGAATTGTAGAAGATTTTTTATTTGAATATTTGGAAAGAACTTTAGCTGCTCTACCTGTTGGAGCCATTAATACCGAACGTTTACCTATGCTAGGTAATGACTTTACAAGTGATGAAATTAAAGTAGTTTTTCCTGTACCTGCATATCCCTTCAAAACAAAAACACTTCTGTTACCAATAGTTGTAATAAATTCAACTAATTCATGTATAGCTTTCTTTTGATCATTATTTGGAGTATAAGAAAAATTAGTATTTAATTTTTCTAATAGTTTGGTGTTGTTTGATTTCAAATTATATTTACTTCAGGTAAAATTTCAATTTGAAATTTTTGGAAAATGGATTCTTGAATTTTTTTGGATAAATCAATAATATCTTGGCCGCTTGCGTTTCCATGATTTACAAGTACTAGTGCTTGATTCTTATATACTCCAACATTTTTATCTTTAAAACCTTTCCAACCTGCTCTTTCAATAAGCCACCCAGCTGCAATTTTCATATGTGTATTAGATTCTTTATAAGCAACTAAATCAGGGAAGTTCTTTTTTAGCTGTTTGTATTTATTATTAGTTATAATTGGATTTTTAAAAAAACTTCCGCTGTTTCCTAATTCTTTTGGATTTGGTAGCTTTCTGCTTCTAATATTAATAACTGCTTGACAAATTGCCTTGGATGAAGGTTTTTTGTTTAATGACTTTAATTCAGATTTTATAGCTCCGTATTTGATTATATTTAAATCTGTTTTACTGAGTTTAAAAGTAACGTCAGTAATTATAGTTTTATTTTTTAATTCTTTTTTAAATATCGAACTTCTATATTCAAAATTACAATCTTTATTATTTAAACTTTTTTCAATTCCACTTTTTATATCAATAAACTTAACATTTGTGATGGTATCTTTTACTTCCATTCCATAGGCACCAATGTTTTGTATAGGAGAAGCCCCAACTAATCCAGGAATCAGAGCCAAGTTTTCAATTCCTGATAAATTATTGTTTATGCTCCAAAGTACAAATTCATGCCAATTTTCTCCAGCACCAACTTCAACTTCTACATGATTGTTTGTTTCAGAAATTATATTAATTCCAAGAATTCCATTCTTTAGTATTAATCCATCGTAGTTTTTTGAAAAAAGAATATTTGAGCCTCCTCCTAGAATTAAGATGTTTTCGTTTTTTAAATCTTCTCTTTTAAGGATTTTTTGGAGAGATATTTTGTCTTTAAATTCATAAAAAAGTTTTGCATTTACAGAGATGTTGAATGTATTGTAATCTCTAAGTGGATAATTGCTATTTATAGATGTGCTCATAACTCATCTATTGAAATTTCTTGTAATTTTTTTTCAGAACATTTTATAATTCTAGCGTTAAATTTTTTAATAATTTCATAGTCATGTGTTGCAATAACTACTGTTGTTCCTTTTTCATTAATTTCTTTTAGAAGTTCTATAATTTTTTCAGATTTTTTTGGATCTAGACTTCCGGTTGGCTCATCTGCTAAAATTACTTTTGGATTATTTAACAAGGATCTAGCTATCGCAGCTCTTTGCTTTTCACCACCTGACAATTCATGTGGCATTTTATTGTTATAATTTTCTAGATGAACGCTGGCCAACACATCATTAATTCGTTTTGAAATCTCTTCTTTTTTGGTCCATCCAGTAGCTTTCAAGACAAATTTTAAATTCTCATTTACAGTTCTATCAGAAAGTAATTGGAAATCTTGAAAAACTATTCCTAGGTCTCTTCTTAATTTTGGTATTTCGTTTCTATCAATTTTATTTAAATCATAATTTGCTACAAATATATTTCCGGCTGAAATTTTTATTTCAGCATATAATGACTTTACTAAACTACTTTTTCCACTACCTGTTTCACCAACTAAATAAATAAAGTCACCTTTATTAATCGATAAATTAATATTGTCAAATAACAAACGTTCATCTTGATAAAGATTGACACCCTCCAGTAATATAATAGGCTTATTCATTTTTTGGAATGTATTTGTGAATTTTCCCAAAGGGTAGTTCTTTAATTAGTTCAACCAATTCCTCAGTATATTTTTTAAGATTGTTTTTTTCAAGGCCTCTTTCTATTTGACTTACTCTAAAATATGCTCTTAAAGTCATCTTTTCGTCCCTGATTTGAATAAAATCGGGAATAATTTTTGTCCCTTTAATTTTTAATATATAAAACACAATGCAAAATAAAAATATCTCCTTTATTAAACGAACTTTTTTATTCATAATTGTTCAAAATTTTTGTTGAAAACTTAAAAGTATACCCAAATTCCAAATGATGATTATACATAAATTTAATTTATTAAATTTTTTCTATTGAAAAGAATACTTTTAATCTTCATACTAGTTTCAAATCTGTTTTTATCAAATGCTCAAAACAGTAAAATAAATCAAGCTTTTGATTTTTTTAATCAAAAACAATTTACTTTGGCACAATCACTTTTCGAAGAAATAGATGGTGAAACCGCATTGTTTTATAATGCCAGGTGCTCCCAGGAACTTGAGCTTGATGATGCGAAGGAGTTGTTTGAGAAATTAATTAGTGATTTCCCCTTTTCTGTACATTATGATGCTGCCATATCGTGCTTGGCAGATATTCATTTTTCTAATGATGATTTTTCAGAATCAATTATCTATTTTTTAAATGTTCAGACATTAACAGACAAGCAAAGATTTAATTTAGCTTATTCTTATTTTCAATTAGATTCTCTTAAAACTGCAAGATATAATTTCTCTAAACTTTTAGATAAAGAATCTGATTATCAATCTCCATCTAAATATTACTATGCTCATATTTCTTATCAATTACAAAACTATCAAACCTCACTAAAATGGTTTAAAGAATTACAAGTCGATAAGAAATTTAAAAAAATTGTTCCTTATTATATTGCACAGATTTATTATTTCTTACAAGAATATGATGTATTAATTGAATATCTATATCCTATTGTTGATCAAGTTGTTGAATCAAGAAAAACCGAAGTCAATAGATTGTTGGGTGAAGCCTACTACCGAGAAAAAGATTATTTAAATGCATCAAAATTTTTAAAAATTTATGCTGATTTATCTACTGATCTTAAAGATAGTGAAAGGTTCATGCTTGGATTTTCTTATTATCAAATAGGGGATTATTTATTAGCGGTGGAAAATTTAGATAAAATTACACTAGGAGATGATAAACAATCTCAAATTAGTTCCTACTACCTTGGAGCAAGTTATTTGAGATTAAACAAAAATAATTATGCCTTGCAATCTTTTAAGAAAGCTTCAAAAATGAACTTTGATATAAAGATAAAAGAAGAATCTCTCTTCAATTATGCAAAACTTGCATACGAGCAAGATCTCCCTTTTGAAAATGCACTTTCTATATTTAATGAGTTTAGTTTGTCAAGTGCTAGTGATAATAAAAAGGAGTACATAAAATCATTGTCAGTCTCATTGCTTAGGGGTACCAGTAATTACAATGAAGCTTATAATTCTCTAAAAAGTAAAAATAGCCTGTCAAACAAGGAGAAAGTTATGCTGCAGGAGTTAACTTTTTTTCTGGCGGTCCAAGAATTTAATAATAAGAACTTTAATGATGCAATACTTTTCTTTGTTGAATCAATAAATAATCCAGAAAACCCAAGATTGTTATCTGCAGCAGAAATTTGGCTTGCGGATTCATATTATCAACTTTCAGATTATAAATCTGCCCAAAATATTTATTCTAAACAATACATTTTGGCTAATGATTTTTTAACTAGTCTTAACACATACAATAAAGCATATACATTATTTAAATTAGAACAATACAGTCAGGCTGCTAAGTTTTTTAGACAATTTGTTAAGTTAAGCAAGGATTCAATGTTTTTAAATGATTCCTATTTAAGGATAGCAGATTGCTATTATATGCAAAAGGATTTCATTCTTGCTGAGAAATATTATAATAAATCTCTTGTTCTTGACTTATTTGATGTTGACTATGCTTTGTATCAAAGTTCTATTTGTGTTGGAGTTATGGGTGATGATAACCAAAGAGTTAAGCTATTATCTGAATTAGCTAAAAACTTTAGTAATTCTGCTTATTTTGATGATGCGTTATTTTTAATTGCTGAACATAAAAAGAATAGTAATTTATTTTCTGAGGCATTGCTATTTTATGATAGTGTTCTTACAAATACAATAAATGATAATTTAAAAGCAAAATCACATTTAGGTAAGGCCGTAATTTATTTTAATAATGATAAGGTAGATGATGCAATAAGTGAATATAAGTTTGTAGTAGAAAATTTCCAGAATGGATCGTATTTTAAGGAAGCTTTATTAGGCTTAAAAGCTATTTATGTAGGAATTGCAAAAGTAGATGAATATATTTCATTCATAAATACAATTCCTAAGTATAAGATTAGTGTTTCAGAGCAAGATTCTCTTTCTTATAGTGCTGCATTTATTAAATTTTCAGAACAAGATTTTAAAACAGCTAATGAAGCTTTTACAAAATATATTGATGAGTTTAAAGAAGGGATTTTTATAAATGATGCCTATTATTATAATGCAAACTCTCTGCTTAGTCTTGGTGATTCTATCGGAACAACTAAAAGTTATAAGTATTTAGTTGAAAATAGAGTAAATCATTATTTGGAGGAAGCCTTAGTTTATCTTTCTAGATTATATTTTAAAAAAGAAGATTATTTAATTTCAAATGCTTATTACTCATCTCTTGATAGTATTGCATCAAATAATAGCATTAAAAGAGAATCGTGTGTTAGGCTCATGTATGGTTATGAATATATTGATAGCAAGAAAGCAATGGAGTATGCAATAAAAGTTTTGCAATTTGATAAGATTGATAATTGGCTAGTTTCAAAAGCAAAAATTATTATTTCTAGATATGATTTTGAGTTAGGGAATTATTTTAAAGCAAAAAATATTTTTAGAGAAATTGTTGAGCTTGACAAAAATAGTGAGGGTGCCGAGGCAATGTATAATTTAATTTATTTAACTTATTTGGATGATAGTTTAAGTCTTGCTGAGAAACTAATTTTTGAAATGCCTAATGAATTTTCTGATGATTTCTATATTGCTAAATCTTTTATTTTGTTATCAGATATATATTTAAAACAGAATAATAAGTTTCAAGCAAAAGCTACATTGGAGAGCATAATTGAAAATTATAGTGGGCAAGATTTAAAAATTATAGCCCAGAAAAAGAGAGAAGAGATAATAGTATCTGAAATTGTTACTGAAAAAAATGAAATTGATACTTATTATATGGACATTTTTGAAGATGACCTAGAATATGAATTAATTACTGATACATTTAATAAAATTAATACTTTTAAAAGTGAAGAATAAATATATAGTTTTCTTATTGTTTTTTGTTGTGACAAATGCTCTGGCTCAAGATTTAAAAACAACTGAAATTAATGTTGTTGAAGGACTTAAAGTTAGTGTGCCTCAGCCAGATAAATTAAATGTTAAAGCTACTTTCCTAGATACAACTAAGGTTGATAAAACTCAAGAGTATTCTTTTATCAATAAATATATTTTTTCAACTTTTGAAACAAGACCATTGTCTGCTGCAAAAATTAAAAGAAAGTCAGAGTTAAAATCTAACTATGGAAATGTTAATGTCTCTTTTGGCAATAGAGCATTTAAGTTTGGTAATTTCAATTATAGTGGTAAATTAAAAGATAAATTAATATATGGACTAGGATTGTTGTTTGACACCTATGACTATCAGACTGGCAATGACAATACTAAAGTAAGTAAAGAAAATATTGAGTTTTATGTACGAACAAAAAGAATTTTTGAAAAAGGTATTTTAAATTCTAGATTAACTTTTAAAGATATTAGCGAATTTCATGGGTTTAGTATAAATGAATCTCCAGCCAAAACCTATTCTGAAATTTTAGCTTCGTATTCGTCAAGAACTAATGCAGATGATAAAATTAAGCATTCATCACAGCTTTTAATAAAAGATTTTAATAATCAAATAGAGAATCAAATTGGTTTGTATTCAGATATATCCACTTCAATTAATAATATTCCGTTTGATTTATCACTTGAGTATAATAATTATTTAAATTATCTAAATCATAGTCCCTCAATCAAAGTTGATGAAATAGATGTTAAAATTCTGGACATAACTCCAAACATCTCTTTTGACAAATTTGGTTTTGGTTTGAATTTAGGCTTTAATTTGGGTATTGGAATTGAACCCGATAAATCCGTTGATATTTTTCCAATTATTGAAGTTAGCAAGGAGCTTGTTGATAATGTTGTTAACCTAAGTTTTGGAATTGATAGAGATGATTATAGAAATACTTTATCATCACTTACTTTAGAGAACCCGTATATATATACTCCAGCAGTGAGTACTAGTCCCGAAGATTCAATTGGATATTTTAATGAGCTTGAAACAACCGATATTTATGAATGCTATCTCAATTTAGAAAATAAGCTTTCTGCATATGAATTTTTAACATTCAATATTGGCTATGGTAAACTATTTAATCTACACTACTTTGATTTTGATGAAACTATGGGTTTAAATAGGTTTAGTGTTAATTATATTGACACTTGGCGTTTGAGGGCAAAAGCAATTTATCAAAGACAATTTACTAATGTTTTATCCTTTAATTTGGATGCTCAGTATAATTGGTATAATGAAGAAATTCCTCATAAAACTAATTTAGAAGCTAACTTATCATTGCCTATAGTTTTTAGAGATAAATTAAAATTTATACCATCAATTAAATATATTGGTGAGCGAAAGTATAGCTACATGTCTGGATTATTTATTTCTCCTCCAGAAATAGTTTTTGATAATTTAGATGATCAGTACTTAGTTAATTTAAATATTCATTATTCTTACACTGAAAAATTAGATTTTTCTATAGGTGTAAATAATATTTTAGATGTTCAAAAGCCTTATTGGTCTGGTTACGATCAAATTGGTTTGAATTTTAATTTTGCTATAAATTATATTCTATAAAAAGTTATCAACTTTTGTTGATAAAATTCACTTAATTTTCTATCGATAAAACACTTCGCTAAAGAATGGAAAAGTTATATTTGTTGACATATCAATAATTCTAATTTTATGTCAGAAGAAAACAAAAATAATGAAGAGTATGGAGCAAGTAATATTCAAGTACTTGAGGGACTAGAAGCTGTAAGAAAAAGACCTGCTATGTATATTGGAGATGTAGGCCAAAAAGGTCTTCATCACCTTGTTTATGAAGTTGTAGATAACTCAATAGATGAAGCTCTTGCTGGTCATTGTTCAAATATTGATGTCTTTATAAATGAAGATAATTCAATCACTGTAAAGGATAATGGTAGGGGAATTCCTACTGCTATGCATGAAAAAGAAAATAAATCAGCCTTGGAGGTTGTTATGACTGTTTTGCATGCAGGTGGGAAATTTGATAAAGGATCATACAAAGTATCTGGTGGACTTCACGGTGTTGGTGTATCATGTGTAAATGCTCTTTCTACTGATTTAAGAGTTGAGGTTCATAGAGGAGGTAAGGTCTTTGAACAGGAGTATAAAATCGGAATTCCTCAATATGACGTAAGGGAAATAGGAACAACCGATAGAACAGGAACAGAAGTAACATTTAAGCCCGACTCTTCAATATTTGTTGAAACAATTTATCATTATGATATTTTAGCTGCTAGATTAAGAGAACTATCTTTCTTAAACAAAGGAATTCATCTCAGTATTACTGATTTAAGAAGAAAAAATGATGATGGGTCACATGTATGTGAAAACTTTTTTTCAGAAGTTGGTTTACAAGAATTTGTAACATTTCTAGATTCAACAAGAGAATCAATTTTAGAAGGCGTAATTTATTTTGATGGTGAAAAAAATGGTGTGCCTGTTGAAGTTGCTATGGTGTATAATAA